>Ga0335085_10003330_pt1 | contig 28027 bp, 24 predicted proteins | sample Lox_Sample_45_FD_206712 | JGI IMG/M metagenome (GOLD analysis project Ga0335085, IMG submission 206712) | Soil microbial communities from Loxahatchee National Wildlife Refuge, Florida, United States - Lox_Sample_4.5 | ecosystem: Environmental > Terrestrial > Soil > Wetlands | place: USA... | reverse complement strand
GTGCGCGATATCGGTGGGGTGATAGGCACCCTCGTTTCCGCATTCTTTCTGTTCGCCATCGCCATCGTTAACATTATCGTTCTTCGTTCCATCTACGCTGCTTTCAACCGTGTTCGGCGCGGCGAGCTCTATATGGAAGAGGACCTTGACATGTTGTTAGGGAGCCAAGGATTCCTTTCGCGTATATTTCGGCCAATGTTTAGAATGATCAGCCGAAGCTGGCACATGTATCCTCTCGGCCTACTGTTCGGTTTAGGATTCGATACTGCCACGGAGATTGGCCTGCTGGGGATTTCCGCGGCTGAAGCGTCAAAGGGCTTGTCTTTCTGGTCCATTCTGGTATTCCCCATTCTATTCGCAGCAGGCATGTCGCTGATCGACACCTCTGACAACATACTGATGTTGGGCGCATACGGATGGGCGTTCGTGAAACCTATTCGCAAGCTCTACTACAATCTCACAATTACTTCGGTCTCAGTGATAGTTGCTTTGGTCGTGGGAGGAATCGAGGCGCTGGGGCTGTTGGCAGGGCAATTCCATCCGAAGGGTACATTTTGGAATGCAGTGATCGCGTTAAACGCTAACTTTGGTGTGCTTGGATTCTTCATCATTGGGCTTTTTGCCTTGAGCTGGATCATCTCCATCGCAGTTTACAAATGGAGCCGCTTCGATGAACTCGACGTGGGGGCATGTGCCGACACGAGCAGCGATTGAGTTTCGCGTAACGCCTTGCGTCGTGAGCTAACCTACTTTTGGCGATATCGAGAGGCTCAGGAGTGAATCACGATATGGCAGCGGTTTCTGAAGATTGGGATCCATTTGAAACGTTTGAGTCCAAGGTCATCACCATTCTTCCTGAGCAATACCAAGACTGTTATGAAAACGTACAACCGGTCTCAATGGGATCGGCAGAGCTCAAATATGCGGACGACGGACAAGTTGCATGGAACGAGATGTGGGCAACCTTCTGCGATTTGGCAATGGCGGGCGGGCCACCCCATAAAGGCACACTTCTTCGGCCCGGTCCGATAGCCGAGACATCCTCACAGCCGGATCGCTATCGAGTAGTGGTCGAGGAGATTTGTCGCGGCATCACCATGGTCACGGATCTTGTATCTGAGGCCTCTTCAACGCCGGGATGGGTATGCGTGAAATGTACCTCGGAGGTCATGGCGGGATGGCTGACACGGGCTATTATTATGGAGAACGTATCGGCTCGCTGCGAACGCCTGACGTTGTACCTCCCGGCCAGCCCAGCGTATCGGATCGAAAAGGAAATCAAGAACGTAATTACTGTTGTCGCCAAGACGTGTCATTACTGGTGTGGCCACATCCCCAAGCTTCAAAAGCAGGATATCGCGCAGCTATTCGCAAGGATGGAGGCCGAATCACCACTGATTCAACCTGCTCTCTTCGACCCTCGCGACTTCGACGAATGCAAACGACTTTCTGACAAAATTGTTGAAGCTATTCGTAGTGCGGTGGGTCTCAAAGCGTCCAATCAAGAATATGTCGATTGGGTTGGCATACACTGTTCCGGTATCGACAAAGCGATCTGGCTCATGCGAGCAACCGTCATAGGCAATGTGGTTTCTCGACGCGAAGGCACCACTGTTTTTATCCCCGTCAATCCAGCGACCGATCCAGAGGGAACAACGGTCCTTAGGACCGTTCAACAGGTGTGCAGCCTCGCAACTGTACGGGGTATTCTCTGATCCCCGCTTCGAACAGAGCATCGGGTCCACGCCTGTGCCCAAGGTAAACTCAAAAAAGCTAAGTAGTTGTCTCGTCTAGCACTTTCGCGCATCGTGTATCACGATTTTAGGCGGTTTTTGGGGCTAATTGTTCCCAACTGTTCCCAACTTTTTGAGGATGTTCGTACTTTAAACCTTCGGCGGGCGGCCTGCGAAAGCAGGCACTCGATCACGTGCGCGCGCCGGTATTTTTTCGAATTGCAAAGGCTTACGAACGGTCTCTCGGGAGTTCCGTCTCTGGCTCTTCCTACTCGTTCTTCGCAGTCGTTATGTGCTGCGTCAGTTCCTGCAATTGAGGCGTCGCACGGGGTAGTCGCTCAAGGAACTTTCTTGCTTCGTTCGGCGTGACGATATAGTCCATGGTCTCCCTGATCCACTCGATAGCTTGCTTTGTCATCAGATCACGAGAAAGTTTACGTTTCGTCAAGCGGCGTTCCTTCTGGCGCTGTTCCCTCGCTAGCTGCTTTGAAATTTTGTTGAACAAAGCATCTTCCTTGACAACCGCCTTAACCATTGGGCTCTGAATGAACGCACGCTTCTGAACAAAATCGCCGGATTTCCAGTCGCCGAGGTCAGCCTCTTCTATGACAATTCGAGATGTCAGCCAGAAACACAATTCGGTTTCGTCTCTGAAGCGAACATGTATGTACAAGTCGTGATTCTCACCCTTGCCAATGTCAACCCGCTTCACGACCTTTCCTTTAAGACCAGAGAATTCCCGACCGCTGTCCATTTGCACTACTCGTTTCTTACCGATTTTCTGATCAGCTTTCATACCGTTGTCTTCTACACGTACCCTTGCCTTCAGGTGTAACAATTCCTGAATTGGTCGGTACACCGACCAGTGGCGGGCCCTACAACGTATCGAATTTATTGAGCGTGGCATTTCGACCTGAGCTTATACGCGCCGCTCAGCGACAAGGGGGTTGTCGGAATTCTGACTCAATTGAAGAGCTGACTACCAAAGCTTGGTACAACGTCACAAAAATCTGGCGTGGCACATCCAAACGGGGCCACCACAAGCTCGTTACAAGCGCCGAATGGAATGCGAAATCGAGTCGGTATCGGGGTTATGGACAACCCACACAGTCGATACGATCTGGAAGGGTACGCTCAAGGCGGCGAAGAGAGCGGAACGCAAGCTAGACAAAGAAAGTTGCAGCCCTTGAGATGATTTTGAATGGGGATCTATCTTTTGCACGAACGGTGAAGCATCTGACGTTAATCGTGCAGTAGTCGCCTAGCGCGTGCGAGGCGATCTTTGAGACTGTCCTGAAAAGCCGGGTCTTTTTTCCGGCTATCTATGTGTTCGTCGATTGCAGCCCTAATCACCTCTGAAATAGGACGCTCCTCAACGCTGGCAACCGTCTCGAGCGCATCGGCTTGTTCAGTTGTGAGGCGTATCGTCATTGCTTTCACGGATTTCATAAAGACTATTATGCACCGTGACATTTTGCTTGTCAATAGTCGTGGTGTCGTGGTATCGTGATACCACTAAATCAAGAAGGAGGTCTCATGACCCACGAAAAAGAAGGCGAGAAGCATGATCATCACCCCGGACATCATGAGCATCACGAGTTTCGCATTCAGATTGACCGAGTTCACTACACCGTACACAAGCACATCATGACCGGACTCGAGTTGCGCCATGTGCCGAAGCCCCCGATTGGTCCCGATCGCGATCTCTTCGAGGTTGTGCCAGGCGGAACTGATCGCAAGATCGCCGATGATGAAAAGGTAGAAATCCGCGACGGTAAACGCTTCTTCACCGCGCCCGCACAGATCAATCCGGGAGCGGTTGTATGAGCCTGCCCGCTAGCGACATCGCCTGCCTCACCGAACGCGGAATCGAATATTCCGTTTCGATGGAGGCCAATATGACTTGCATTATCATCCCAGGTTATCGCCTGCCGGCGGGTTATGATCGAGCTACATCAGATCTGTTACTCCGTCTGCAAGCCGGATTTCCTGACGTGCCGCCCGATATGTGGTGGTTCAGCCCAGCGATTCGTCGCTCAAACGGTGCTGTTATTCAAGCAACCGAAGTCATCGAACGCCACCTTGGAAAAGACTGGCAGCGCTGGTCCCGTCACTTCAATGCCGGCCAGTGGCGTTCCGGCGTGGATTCGCTCGAGAGTTTTCTCGCGCTCATTCGCAAGGAGCTTGAGCGGTGCGCGAACAATTGAGCCATCCGAACGTGACCCTCGTCATTCCTGGTCCCATGCTCGACGGCATCGACGCCATCGCTCGTCTGCCGGTAGAAACCGCAGGAGTGCTGCTTGCGAGCTTTGTTAAAACCGACGATGGAGCCGTCAGACTCCTCGCGAGGAAAATGTTATGGGTTCCGGAAGCAGCCTACCTGCAGCGGGGGGGAGACCATCTGTCCATCGCGTCTGAGGGATATGTCCCATTTCTCGCTGAAGCAGAGACGCTCGGTGCTATGGCATTGTGGGTGCATACACACCCAGGAATTGAATCACCGCCTCGCCCAAGTTCACACGATTGGGAAGTCGACGCGCAAATCGCCGATCTGTTTAGGCTAAGGACGAGCTGCTCGCACTACGGCACGCTGATTTTTTCTCCCAGACCTGAAGGCATCGCGTTCTCCGGCTACATTCAGACAGAAGATGGGCCGCAGTTACAGATCGAGAGGCTTTGGCAAGTCGGCAACAGCCTACGCCTTATCCGATCTTTTTTAGTCCTGCAGCAGCAGATTGATCCACGTTTTGACCGGAATGTTCGCGCTCTTGGCGGGGCCGTACAGGCAATGCTGGGCGATCTACAGGTGGGCGTCGTTGGCTGCGGCGGAACCGGCTCTGCAGTCGCCGAGCAACTCGTACGGCTCGGAGTACGAAACCTTTTGTTATTTGATCCTGACGAACTCTCAACCAGCAATGTGACGCGTGTATATGGTTCCGCCGCCGCGGACGTGGGTAAAGCCAAGGTAGATGTCTTGGCGGCTCACCTAGCGCGGATTGCTCCGGACGTTCGGTGTCGCTCGGTCAGAAGCATGATCACGTTGGCGCCTGCGGCTCGGCAGCTCTGTACTTGCGACATCGTTTTTGGATGCACCGACGATAACGCTGGCAGGCTTGTGCTTTCACGGTTCTCCACTTATTTACTGACGCCGGTAATCGATTGTGGAGTTCTGGTCACCGCCGAAGCAAGTGGCCTTTTGCGAGGCATAGACGGCAGGGTGACCACGCTCGTCCCTGGGCAGGCCTGCTTGGTTTGCCGAGGACGAATCGACTTGGCGCGTGCGGGAGCCGAATTAATGACTCCGGACGAGCGTCGTCGCCGCGAGGACGAAGGCTACGCACCGGCGCTTGGCAGGACTGAACCCGCGGTCGTGACATTCACGACTATGGTCGCTGCAACTGCCGTGAGTGAACTGCTTGAACGATTCATCGGATATGGGCCTGAGCCTCGCCCAAGCGAAGTACTGCTCCGCTGCCACGATCGCGAGATTTCAACGAACATTGACACTCCTCGCCTCCGTCATTACTGTGACTCTTCCTCAGGAAAGCTCGGCATCGGAATCACTGATCCCTTCTTGGAGCAAACATGGCCTGCTTAGGGAGGATTCCGTTTTGGGAGTGGGTACCGGGCCGTGCATGGCGGATCGTCGTGTCGGTAGAAGCCGCGGACGAGATTCCTGACCGGCTGCCTTCACATGGCGCAGTCATCGTCGGTTCTTTGCAACAACCGAAGTGGCTGGCATTTGACTGTCCATGCAAGACCGGCCATCGCATCATGGTGACGCTCGATCCAACACATTGGCCTCATTGGAAAGTTAAAAACGCTAAGAAGCTGAGCCTTTATCCCAGTGTTGACTATCGAGGTACAAACAGAATATGTCATTACTTCATTACTGATGGAAAAATCAGATGGGTTAAGGACTTAGACGGAGGTTCACATGGCCGCAGCCGATGACAAGCTGAGTTCGCATCAGAAGATGAATACGCCTCTGGCTGCGGAGCCTTCGCGCCCGCCCCAGAAGACGCCAATGTACAAGGCGCAAAACGCTGAGCGGTACGTGCGGCAGGGACTGATTAAGGAAATCCAGCAAACCTCAAGCAGCCACTTACTTTGCTATGTGGCCGGGAATATGGCGCAAATCACGCGCGATGACGTTATCGGTGTTGTGGAAATGCTGCATAACGTGCCGCGCGGAGACAGTATTGATCTCCTGCTACACACCGGAGGTGGTGACATCAACGCTGCCGAGAAATTCGTTTCGATGTTGCGTGCAGTGGTTGGGAAGCAGGGGCGATTCCGGGTTGTCGTTCCGGACTTTGCGAAGAGTGCTGGCACTTTGATCGCTCTTGCTGCGGACAAGATTTTGATGAGCGACAGCTCGGAGTTGGGTCCTATAGATCCGCAGTTCCCAAAAAAGGACAACGACGGAACAGTGCGCTGGCATTCCGTTCTCAACTACCTCGCAGCATACGATCTCACCTGCCAACAAATCAATCTCAATCAAAACACCGCAGTGGCAACCGCGATGCTCGCAAAGTTCGATCCAACCATGGTTCAGCAATTTGAAGCGGTCAAACGCCGTGCCAGAATGCTGGCAGAACATCACCTACGCAGGTGGATGTTTCACAATAAGACTGTTGCCTATACCAAAATCGCGAACGACCTCATGGATATTGAACGGTGGCCAGCACACGGGCAAATGATCGGCTACGAAGACGCTAGAGACATCCAGCTCGAAATCGAATATGTGGTGCCTGATAGTCAGGAATGGCAGGCGTATTGGAGTCTTTATTGCCATCAGCGCCTCGCGATAAAGGACGACCAGCGACTCTTCGAGTCGGACTACGCAAGTTTGGTGATGTAGTTTCGCCTCAAACAATCGGAAGGTAAGAGCACTATGTCGACACAACTGTGGTACGAGCAGCTCCCTAGCGGCAAATCTTGGACTGGGCTCTGGAGTGGATATACGATTTGTGGGCGTTGCCGAGGAATCAGGAAATTCGAAGGGGCATGTCATGTCTGTGGGGACCCGCCGTTTGATTTCACACCGCGGGTCATGCTTGATGAGAAGGGCAAGGAACATACGTTTCCCGCCGTCTTCATGGGTGCCGAAGGACGCTACGAAGATTACGTGTACCTTGGGATGATGGAGCGAGAGTGGAATCGGCCGGCTCCCGGAGGCTCGGTCTCGGGGGCATCGGCCATTTCCCAGCCGTCAGATCGAGCTTCTATCGTTCTGCTGTTTTGGAGCTATTTTGAAACTCGCATCGAGCGTTTGTTTCGACAGGCTCTTAGCCATATTCCGAAAGGCATCTCTGAGGATCTACTCCGTCGGTACTCGGCAATTGGAGCGCGCCTTAACGACCTGTATAGCATCGCGTTTGATTCGACTTATAAGCACGACCTTGAAGCGGTTGGACTCGGGCAGGTATGGCCTTTTCTTGCGAAAGTTCAGGAACGGCGAAACCAGTTTGCACATGGTCAACCGCAAGCGATCGACGACATGGTCGTGCAATCTGTCGTCGAAAATCTAAAGCTTGAGCACGAATCCTGGATTGCGGTCTTTAACAAGCGCGCCGCAGGAGTTCCGTGAAAGAGGCGTCCGCCCGCTTATGCTCGTTTCCGACACCCATTCGAACGCTATCCTTCGCTCAACTTCGTTGAGCGTCGCCAAATCCTTTCTCCGATCATAGAGCTTCGTCATGAGTGGGTCCGCGTGGTTCGCCATGTTTTGTGCTGCTTTCGGGAAGCCGCCATTCTGCAGGAACACTGTCATCCCGTTCCCCGGAATGTATGAGCCTTACCATTTCCAACATATCAGCGCGCAGGATTGCCGCGCCCACTCAGCCTGTGTAGTTGTCGATCGATTGGATCACGAGAGCCTTCGGATCATCGATCCGTACTTCTTTCAAATACGCGGTTTATTCCCACAAACACCGCTTGGTCCTCGCCTCGCCCCTCGCGATGGCAGCGCCCCTCGCGTTGGCCCCACCACCGCCTACGACCTGTGGATTACTGACCCTCAGCAAGAGAAGATGAGACCGTCGAGGAGCATAGATACTTCGGATAGTCTTCTTGCGAAATCAAGTATTTCCTTGCCGTGCACATCATAAACTCTTGCATTTGCTCGCCCCACGCCGTCAGATCCTCAGGCCGTGCCCACAAAAGATGCGGTTCTCCCGTCCGGTCTGTTGCTTTCAAGCCAACTCCAAGCCACCGCGTTCCCCACCGGCGAACACTCATGAGCCTGAACCAACCGTCCGGCGATGCAAGAATACGTTCGGGCGCAGTCACGCGACCTTGAGCTTCCTCAAGCTTCTGAACGTCAAACCGCAGTCTCTTGTGCGTCTTAAACGTCACCGATCCGAGCTCCGCGTTCGTCGAACTCGGATCGCGAACGATGCTGATTCTGCGGCGGCGAACCCATCTCAAGCTGAGCGGCCGGAACTGTTGCAACAAGCCGGGAATTAGAACGGGCGCTAGCTCGCTCGCTAGTCGCTCGCAATCTTCGAGCTTGATCATGAAAAGCGTCCGATGCGATGTTGTGCCGTCCGGATTGATCGCGGTTTCATGGAGGTCAAGTGCGCCGGAACGCGTCCCCGGATGGAGTGTCCAGTGAAATCCTTCTTTCTCCTTTGCGAACAAATGGACTTTGCCGTCTGGACGAACCTCCCACGCAAAACCATCGAAATCCATGCCGCGCGCGTTGTACGGAAGTCCATTGATTTCGTCTTGAGGCATCGGTTTCTCGCACCATACCTCAGGATATCAGACTTCTCTCATGCCCGAGGCCGTGTGTCTGTATGCCGGTGTCAACTGTCGCTCGGTGGCTCCGACTAATGCGCGGCAGACGACAGGCCAGAGACTCTCGCTGCCGGAGTTCTGCCCATTCAGAACTGGAATCAATGTGCCCTGGCATCGGAGCTGCGGTCTTCGAATAGTTGTATGCTCGGTGGGTGGCGCTTTTGCCCTCTTGACCTTGGGGCTAAAGGTGACTGTCGCGGCGTCGGTGGCTGTCTCGATTGGGGGAGTAATAAGCCTCTTCGGAGTGGTTGCAGCTGGAGCGCTTATGAAAAACTCAATCAGTAAGTTTTTACGCGCGTGGTGTGGAGCCGCGTTGCTGTGGAGGCCTGGTGGTTTTGCTCCCCCATTCGAGAGTCAGCACTCTAGTCACGACTGATCACTTCCCATGAGCAACGTGGGAGGTTCGATTCCTCCCCTCCACACCACTTCTTCTTCCTCCTTGATGCTTGCCTAACTGATGTCGAACACCCTTGATCGAAAGCGATACGCCCAGGCTATTTCCAGATTCGCAAGAGAAATTGCTCGTGCTCGGCAACTAGGTCTGGATCGCGCCCATTGTGCTCAAGCATTCCTCTAATAATCTGACGAGGGATTCCCATGCCCATGTGTTCCAAGTAGCCGTAATCGCGCATGACGTCGGTTATCAATTGGTTTCGAGCGGCCCGGCACCCGGCGCGCATGCGCGCAGGAGTAATTCCATTGGGCAATCGGCCCGGCGAAACGATCTCCAGGCGATCCGAGTACATGGAGAGCTCGATCGTGGTTGCCGAGAGGAGATAATCCCTGTGAACGAGGGCGTTGACGATCCCCTCGCGCAAAACAGCTTCTGGGTATTCCGTCCTTTCTACACGGCGGCCCTCCCGAAGTTCCACAGTGGTTCGCATATTCCGCCTCATAAATGCCAGGGCCTGTTCAACCAGACCCGCCTCTACGAGATCGTCCCCCGCGGGCGTTCGTAACGCCACCAGCGGGCCACGAATCGCTTGGCGCTCCACGGCATCGTACCCCTTCTCGTTACCCGGATACGAAGCCGCATCGATCCCAGCATGGGCAACGAACCGATTCGGATTGCGGCCAAACAGCAAGAGCCCTGCCACCGTGCATGGGATTACACCCTCATGCTCACAGAGGAATTCGGTGTTCAGGAGCAAGGTCTGCCATCCCGCCTGATCGTCCAACGGGGGCGTTTCTTGTGTGCGAATCTGCCTGAAGTATTGCGCGAGCCTCCGTAGATCGAGGTCAGCGAGAGAGCTGCCCGAGACAGGTCGCGTCTCCACGCGAAACCTGCCGCGCTGCTGAAACAAGCGTTCCAGTTCCTCATGACTTGGTTCGCGCACTTGACTTCCGACACGTATGTAATAGGTGCGGTGGTGATTGTGCCAGACGGAATGAACAGTCCAACCCATTTCTACCTGGACAATGGCCACATGCTTTCCCGGCTCTACATCGCGTATCCACTGGAAATACGGGATGATCTCCGGCCGGATCTTGTCTCGGCAAGTGTTCATGACCCACTCTTCCAGATCGCCACGCGTCGTCCCGGTGATTGATCCGTCGTCGTCCACACCGAGAAGAACGACACCACCTTGGAAGTTCACGAATGCCACCAACTCACGGGCAAGATCGTGATTTTGCAGAACGTCGCGCTTGAACTCCACACCGGAGTTCTCACCGTTGTAAATAGTCTCAAGCAGTTCGGTCTTGTTCATCGACGTGGGTTCCAACTAGAAGCCGTACTTTAAGCGCCGCATTTCGAAAGCCTCGCGACCACCCTCGAGCAGCTCCTCGACGAGCTCTCGTATCTGCCGACTATCGAGCGACCCCAAGTGTTCCGGCCTCACCGTTGCCGAGCCGTGTTCCGCTTCTCCGCTAGGAGAAAGCCCGACGATTAGTTCAGCGTCTCCCAGAACGGGAATATTCGCGTTGTGCGTCGCAAACAAGAACTGGCGCCGCCGTTTCTCTTCTCTCATCTTTGGCACAACGCCTTCGGTGACAAAGCGGTTGTCCAGATCGTCTTCGGGTTGATCCACCACAAGGGGCGCGTCGGACTCCAGCAGCAAAAGAAGCAAAACTGCCGTCGCTTTTTGGCCCGTGGAGAGATCGTCGAGAGCTTTCCAGCTCTGATTGTCGCTTTCGGGGGCGACGTTCAGTTCAATCGTTGTGACCGGAGGTAGCTGTACCTCTTCCAGCTCCATCACCAATGCGGCGTCCATCAGTGCCAGGCGGTCCGCCTGTGAAGGCGGAATGCCAAATTTCTTGGCGATCTCCTCTCGGCCAGCCCGACAAGCATCCACAAACTCGGCAAGTGAAAAATCGGTGCGTCCCCGCAGTAAGTCAAGACTTTCCGAGAGTCGCCCTCCGACCCGCTCGCGCAGCATATTCAGGAGCGGTTCCCGATTCCCTTCAAAGTGAACCGTAACGCGTACCCGACTGCTCAATTGTTTCGTGACCCGCTTTGCCGCCCGCTCCAGCTTCTGGAATTCTTCTCTCTTGAGATCGCGCCACTCCGCCAGAAGATTCCTTCTCCGCTGTTCCTCTTCTCGCAATCGTTCTTTCAGCAAAGCCACGTTCTCCCGCAACGGCCGAAATTCCTCCATCTGACGGCGCAGCCGCAGAAACTCTTCGCCGTCGATTTTCGCTTTCTGTAAATCGCGCAGAATCTTTTCATATTCGGCTTGTGCCTTCTTCTTTCGTTCATTCCATTCCGTGGTCACGAGGCTCAGGCCGGCGTCAAACTCTTCGAGTGCACGTTTCACTTCAACGGCGATGCCTTGAAGGCGCGACTCAAGGTTCGAGAACAAGCCTTCAATTCTGCGGAGCGTCGGCGCTGCCGGGAGATCACGCAATGCCGCTTCCGAAACGAACGCTTTATCGAAAGGCACCAACGCCTGCAGCTGCGCCTGCACGTCCCTCGCTGGTTGGGCTCTTTGACTCGCAGTCTTTAGGACCCGCTCTTCCCGAACGATGAAGCTCTGTTCCTTTAATCGTTCTTCCAAGCCTGCTTCCTGATACCGCTTTAGTGTCTGTTCAATGACGGGCGCGTTCGCAAGGCGTTCTTCAATTTGTGCGAACTCCCTGTGAATCGCGGCTATCTGTGTGCGGGAGCGCTCCAGCTGACGGCTAGTTTCCAGTGCGCGACTCACGTCGCTTTCCTCGACTTCCATGAACCGACGGAGCAAGAGAGTCAGTTTCTCTTTGCTTTTAGCGAGCTCAGCCACTTCGTGCTGGCCGTACACTTCCGCGCGAGGAATCACGTCCAGCGGTTGGACGGGAAGAACGGTTCCGGACTCGTCCTTGACGGTCGCAGGGTTGGGAACCGTCCGCTCAATTACGTAGTCTCGCTTATCGGGGCGATAGGACCGAATCATAAGGGAAATCTTCGTTCCGCTTCGCAAGACATGACGCACAATTAAGTCGTGCGTCTTCTTTGCGTCTTCACCTACCGGCTCAAGTCCAAGAACGTAGCGGACACTTTCGATCGCAGTCGATTTTCCGGCTCCACGGCCTCCGATCAGTACATTGAGATTTTCATTGAAGTGCAATCCCACGCCGTCCAAGAACCCCCCCTGCCAACTCATGGCCACGAACTCGGTATGTTGCTCCGGCACTGAATCGCTCTGTAGCCGAATTCGTGATTCAGGATCTAAGAGGGCTTGTCGCAATCCCTGAACGGAGACGTCCGACATCTTAATAAAGGAAGCGACACCGCCGCGCTGAACATCGTCTGGTTGGGATACGTCCTGCGAATTCATAATAGCGATAGGGTTCTTGCGTTTGTAGTCAGGATTCTTGCCCTCGAGAATGGGCCGAATATCATCCGGTGCGTCTTTAACCGGTCCCGCGAGAGAGCAGGCCAGGAGATTTTCATCCGTCCACACGTGGATGCGCGATTGTCCCTTGAGGGTTCTTAGTAACCCCCCATCCGCCGCAACGTGCGCGGCTACGCAGATCGCTTCCCAATTCTTGCACTGTTCCAATAGCTCACGCGCGTCATACTTTCCGACCGGTGAGGCCTGTTTCGAATCGTGGATTCCGCAATCTCCAATCTTGCGCTCGATTACTGCGACATCCGTTCCTGGATTGAACAGACAGAGGAAATGAACTCCATCCTTGCTAACCGCTTCGAATCCGGGAAATACGATAAGTCCGGCTGCAGTTGCGAACTCGATCAGCTGCTTGGACTCCCCGATCCTGTAGTGGTCGGTTACGCCGATGACTTCTACTTTCTCTGTCTTCAACTTTTCAACAAGCGCTTCGTTGTAGCCCGCCTCATTAGCGAACGTAGTCGGCTTGTTGTGACGAAGCACGTAGGCGTATGGATTCACCTGCAGCGCGCATTTGTAGAAACGGGCGCCGCTCGGTAATGCGAGAGCTTTCTGCAAGTTCGTGTAGGTTGCCATTGATCTGGTACTCATTCCGGCCGCTCCGTGCCGGCCTTTTTGCTGCGCACGCGTTCGGGCTTGGCGTCGCTTCGCGTGGGCGGCCACAGATCAGCCGCTTGCTTGGACATCTCAGCTTCGATCACGCCCCGCAGCCAAGACTGTTCGGTAACCCCTTCTCGAGCACAAAACACTTTCAACGCTTTCTTTAACTCTGGCGTCACGCGGATATGGATTTGGCGAACTCGCCGTTCTTGACTCATTGATCGCCGACTTGCCTCCTGCTATCTTGCGACCAAGATACCATAGCCGGAAGTGGGCAGCCTTACAACTCATCTGTGGCGGACCCGGTGCTGCTCATCGTTTCTGAGGTTGTTTGCGCCGAAGTAGGTATAGAATCAGTTCTCTTCCAAGCATATATGGCGAAGTCGGAACGAATCGGCCTCTGATGCCCAGAACAATTCCCCTCCAAGGGCAGGGCGTGGTGGCGGCCCACTCGTACTAACCGCCAAGAAGGCACTGGAGCTCGTGTTATGTGGAAGAGGAAATGAATCTCACCGAATCCCAGGCAGTCGCAATCCACCACGGCGATTCCAATCTGCAGCTAATCGCCTGTGCCGGTTCCGGCAAAACCGAAGTTATCGCACGACGTGTCGCACACCTTCTTAAGAATGGCTGTCGCCCGAGCAACATTGTTGCATTCACATTTACCGAAAAAGCGGCTGCCGAGTTGAAGGAACGAATCGTTTCGCGATGCAAGGAGGAGTTGGGTGAAATCCACGGCATGGCCGAAATGTATATCGGCACCATTCATGCCTTTTGCCTCGACCTGCTCACCGCCGAAGTTCCCAAGTACCTAAAATTCGACGTTTTGAACGAGGTGCAGCAGGCGCTGTTCATTGATCGCCACAGCAACCAGAGCGGTCTGACGGCATCAACGGACCTCAACGGTCAGCCGCTAAAAAGATACAAGGACACCCCTCACTATCTGACCGCCATCGGCATCCTGCGCGAAGCAGACCTTGACGAAGCAGCGCTCCAGAACTGTTCCGTACTGACGGGACTGGAAAGCTACCGCAGCCTCCTTGATGACCGGAGCCACCTCGACTACTCCGGCATTATTGAGGCCGCCGTTGACGCGTTGACTTTTGACGCAGCCATGAAGGCGCGGCTGGCGCAACGCATGAAGCACGTCATCGTTGACGAATATCAGGACGTAAACCCGATACAGGAAGCCATTGTCTGGCTGCTCCATGAGCTGGGCGCAAAAATCTGTGTTGTCGGCGACGACGATCAGACCATTTATCAGTGGCGCGGAAGTAGCGTTCAGGGGATTCTGAATTTTCAAAAGCGCTACGGCAGCGTCAAAACTGTCAAGCTGGAAGAAAATTTCCGCAGCAGCCGGGGCATTGTTGAAACCGCCCGCCCGTTTATCGAACAAAATGGCGAACGGCTGCAAAAAAAGATGCAGCCGACGGATGCCCAGGACTTTGAAGAAGGCGACATTGTCGCCCTTTCCTTTGCCAATCCTGACGAGGAAGGCGCGTATATCGCGCAGACGCTTCATGCCATGCGTGGCATTCCCATCAAGGACCCGACGAAAGACGACCCGAACCGCAAACGCGGCATTTCATGGTCGGACATGGCGATATTGCTGCGCAGCGTGCGAGCGAACGGCGAGCCCATCACACGCGCGCTTGACGCTGCCCACATTCCCTACGTCATCGCCGGCATGAACAACCTGTTCGGAACACCCGAGGCGGACGCCTCGCGGCAGTTCTTCTATTTCATGGCGAACCGGGGAGTTGATTCGGCGACGCTTCAGACTATGTGGCTCGCTGCCCGTATGGGCTTGGAGGCGGCTACCGTTAGAGCAGCCATCCAGAAAGCGCAGGAGCTGCGCGATGAATTCAATGCGTCAGATTTGCGCAACGTCCGCTACGGCCTGCAACGGGTATTCCTAAGCTTCCTTGAGGACTGCCAGATTCGTGAAGAGAACGTCGCCAATGGTCGCGGCGAGATCGTCTTTTACAATCTCGGAAAATTCACGCAGGTTATCACCGACTACGAGACCATCAACTATCACTCACGGCCCGTGTCACTGTATGACGGTTTCGCCGACTTCCTGCAATACCAAGCGGAGGACGCCTACCCAGAGGGCTGGCAGGACAACCAGTACGCCAATCCTGATGCCGTCCGTATCATGACGGTTCACCAAGCTAAGGGCATGCAGTGGCCCGTTGTGTTTGTCCCCGCCTTGCTGAAGAACCGCTTTCCATCGATGAAACATGGTGGGCGGAGCGTCTGGCATCTGATACCGCGGAACGGCGTGAAAGATCAGGCCCGCTACGAAGGAACCATCGAAGATGAGCGCCGCCTGTTTTATGTAGCGATGACGCGGAGCCAGAAATTTCTGCACCTCACATGGGCGCCTGTCCCGAACAATAAACTGTTCCAATCAAAATCCATTTTCTGGGATGACATCCTCGCCTCGAAATATGTCAAACGTCGCCGGCAAGACTATTCGACGCGTCAGCATCTAAGCCCTGCGCCGAAGCAGGGCGTTGCGAATGTCGTGTTTTCATTTTCCGACCTTAAATACTTCTTCGAGTGTCCGTACCAGTTCAAGCTCCGCGTGCTTTACGGTTTTAACCCGCCGATCCGTGAAGAGCTTGGCTTTGGCCGCTCGCTGCATAATGCGCTGGCCGAAGTGCATGGGCGTGCCATCCGGGGAGATTATGCCACGGACGACGACGTTGATAGCCTCGTTGAAACCCACCTGCACGCGCCCTTCGCTAATCCCGCGCTGAAACAACGGATGGAGGCAGCAGCGGAACAGATCATCCGCAACTACATCGACGACAACAAAAAGGACTTCGACAAGATCGAGTTTTCCGAGAAGCAGATCGACATCCCGCTAGGCGACGGTGTCAGCATCGTGGGGCGTATCGACCTGGTACGCCGGAAGGATACGAACGAAACGACTATCGTCGACCTCAAGTCCAACGACCGGGCGCAGACTGAGGACGTGACGGAACACCAGCTTCACATTTACGCCCTGGGTTACGAGGAACTGACGGGCAAGCGGGCGGATTTTGTCGAGATTTACGAATTGGATGAACGCAAGCGCAAGCCCCGCTCCGTTGACACGGATTTCATTGAAGATGTGAAGGACAAGGTCGGCGCCGCCGCGCAGGCGCTCCGCCAAAACACCATGCCGCCTCATGCTTCAGCGGCGACATGCGGCAAATGCGACTACGTTGGGATGTGCTCGGCAGGCAAGCAGGCCGTCCAGCCCGCGCCCTGAGGAGATGGCGAACATGCCAGTCAAAACGAAAGCCAACGGCGGCAAAGAAAAGAAGGTTACGCGTTATACCTATGAAAACGTGACCGAACCGCGCACGCCGGAAACCGGCCATACCGCCCTGCTGCCTGCGGAGGAACAAGTCGTTACGCTTCCGATGGACAATGGCTGGTCAAAGGCCATCAACGTTGGAAAGATTCCTGACGCCGATCAACGGACTGTTGTCGTGGACATGGAGCCCGCTGCTGACCCAGTGCTGTTCTGGTCTGGCAAGCGCAATCGCCGTCAGGTTCCGGTTCTCCCGTTGCAACGCAATGAAATAGTCACGGAATCGCGTATCGGCCAAATCATCGAGCGTGCCCGGCAGGCCGCAGCGGAGAAGGCACCCCAACTGAGCTTTACTTTGGCATTTGCGGAATTGGAAAAACAGCTGCGCGAATCAGAAAAATCGAGACGCGTTGAATTTTATTCTCACGATGAAGGCTGGAAGAACAAGCTCATATGTGGCGATTCGCTGCATTTGATGGAATCGCTCATTACTTTCGAGAATTTGCGCGGCAAGATTCAGATGATTTACATCGACCCGCCCTACGGCGTCTCGTACAACTCGAATTTTCAGCAACGCGTGGATTCCACCAAAAATGATGACGATGACCGCGCGGACGACATTCTGACTATCAAGGCTTTCCGCGATACGTGGACCTTGGGTATCCATTCCTATCTCTCGTATCTACAAGACCGCCTCTACCTCTGCCGAGAGCTCTTGTCTGACACCGGATCGATCTTCGTCCAGATGAACGATGCGCATGTGCACCTGGTGCACACTTTAATGGAAGAAGTTTTTGGAGCGCACAATTTCATATCTCTTATCAGCTTTAGAAAAAGCACTTTTCAATCCGGCTCCCTTCTTGGCACCGCGAACGATTTCTTAATCTGGTATGCGCGAGATAAATCAACGATCAAATACAACCCCTTGTACAAGGACAAGGTAGTTGGCGGCGAAGGGGCGGAAGAATACAAATATCTGTATGATCCGCGAACGAAAACGATACGGCCTATGACCGCTGATGAACTTAAGGATTCTCGGCTCATTCCCGCAGACCTAAAAGTGTGCAGATATGGACCTCTCACTTCCCAGGGCGCAACCAAGGATGGAGGTCAGGAAATCACCGTTAGTGGCAACAAGTTTACTCCGGGGCCAAACCATCACTGGAAAATCGCTATCGACGGAATGAAGAAGCTCGTTCAAGAAGGCACTATCTTTCCAAGGGGGAAACAGCTCTCTTATCCTTTGCTTCTAGAGTACAACCCTCTCCTAGCGCTCAACAATACGTGGGACGACACAAAATGGGGTTTCGATGCCGGCCAGAAAACCTACGTGGTCGAGACGAATCCGAAAGTGGTCGAACGCTGTATAGCGATGACAACACTGCCGGGAGATGTCGTTTTCGATCCTACGTGCGGATCGGGCACCACGGCTTTGTGCTCTGAGCGGCTTGGCCGCCGCTGGATTACTTGTGATACCTCGCGAGTTGCGATCAATGTCGCCCGCAAGAAGCTTTTGTCGGGAACGTTCGAACATTACAAAACACGCAACGGAAAAGTTTCGGGAGATTTTGTCTACAAAAGAGTGAAACGCACCACCTTGAAGACCCTTGCCTACGACTTGGAACCTGAAATGGTTGACTTGGTAGATCAGCCGGAAATTGACAAGGATGCGCTCCGTATCTGCGGCCCATTTGAGGTGATGTCGCTTGGGCGCTATTCAGTCGAAGACTGGAAAGGATACGTCAGCACGGCACCAGACGCGACCGGACCCGCCAAACTCGAAAACTACATTGAAGTCATCTGCCGTCTTTATCGCAAAGAGTCAGCAGTGCAAGGCGCCAGCGGATTAATCCATGCGATTGCGGAGTCTCACGACAAGAAAATCGCGATATCTGTCGGACCACTATCGGGGCGCGTCACGGCCAAACAGGTGAATGATGCGGTGCAGGACGCCCTTGCGTCTGGAATCCTTGAAGTTCATATCCTTGGCTGGGCCTTCGAGGCGAATGTCGGAGAAGTGAAAGCGCAGCTTGAGCGGCGCGGCAAGCTCACGATTGTGCTGCAAATGATTCGCCCTGACACGCTGTCCGATGGACTTAAAGCCACCCAGCCCAGCATGCTTTTTTCGCCGCTGGCGCTGCCCGACATCGAAGTTCAGAGCAAAAAGAATGGCAAGGAAGCAAAAGCAACCGTGAGGCTGAAGGGCGTTGCGGTATTTGACCGCAAGAATCGCACCACGGATTACAAACGCGCGGATTCCGGGTACGTTTCTGCCTGGTATCTCGACGAGGACTATGACGGCGATTGCTTCGTTGATTGCCAGATGTTCTTCGATTTCAAGAAAGCTCCGAATCTCAAGAGCCTTGGTATTCAACCCGAAGTCGAGGAATACAAGTTGCAGCTTGAATCTCAGCCGTTTGTCTTGCGCGGCTATAAGCGCATAGCAGTAAAGGTTGTCGATGTGTTCGGAAACGAATCCACGGTCGTCCGTGAGCTTTAACGGGAGGCTTCGCCTTTGGCCTATTTTGTCGATCGCGTCGTCATCTGCGATGCCTTTAAGGAGCCGGACAAGCATTATCAGCTCCTGTCCGGCGGACGCTCGCAACTCGTCAATACACGCCGGGCATCCATGCGGTTTGTCGTTACGCCCAGCGCGACGCGGAACGGCATCAGCGCCGTCGTAGGCCGCGACGCGTCCCTATTTGAAGACCTTTCAGCTTCCACAGAAATCAACGAAGTCGTCAATCAGTTGCGCGATGAAGTGCGGGGATGGCGCGATGCCGGTTACCCTGGAACAGCCCTTGTCACGCGCCGGTTGCTCGAATGGTGGTTCGAGCGGGAAGAAGAGCGCAAGTCCATGGGACGGCGTTTCTTTTTCTGCCAGCAGGAGGCAATTGAGACTGTCATCTATCTCTACGAAGTACAGAACCGCCGGCGCATGCCTGAGACCGGCGACCTTCTCCGGTACGCACTGAAACTCGCCACGGGAACGGGCAAGACCGTCGTCATGGCTCTCCTCGTGACGTGGTCTACTCTGCACAAGCGCAAGGTCAGCGGCTCAACACTTTCTGCAAACTTCCTCGTCCTTGTGCCGAACCTCACTGTGCGCGACCGCGTCAGTGGCATCCCGCGTGGCGACGGGCTGGAGCCCGGCGGAGACCATAACCTTTATAAGGAATTCGACATGGTGCCGCCCGAATACTTTGAGGAATTTCAGCCTAACGTCATGGTGAAGAATTGGCAGTCCGTACCACTTGAAGCAAAGCGTAACGACTGGGTCGGGGAGGAGATTGTCGAGGAAGGAAGATTTATCCCCGCCGCCGTATTGCGCGCCATGCGCCGTCGGGCACAACAGGACCCCAATGCGATCATCCAGCGCATGCTGCGGAACTGGCGCGATGTTTTCATCATCAACGACGAAGCGCATCACGCCTATGGGGAAAAGAAAACGCGGAAGGGCGAAGAACCGGAATTTCTCCGATGGAGCAAGATTCTTGACCGCATCCGCAAAGCCACGCGCGTGGCGCTTGTCGCCGACCTGTCAGCGACGCCCTGGTACGGCTCGGGCGCGGCCAAGCCGGAAGGTGCTCTTTATGAATGGCTCGTTTGCGATTTTTCTGTATACGACGCGTTCGAATCCGGTCTTGTGAAAGTCGTACGCCTGCCCGATCCCGACGAGCAGGGGCGCGTTTATCTCGATCTGTGGAGTCTCGTCAAAGGTGCCAAAACGAAGGAGGAATATCTCCGTTCCTGCAAGGGCGCGATTGCCAGTATCTACGCATCATGGAGCAGAGATTATCAGGACTGGAGCCAGACCTTCGAATTTGCCAGAACCACGCCTTGCCCTGTTCTTCTTTGCGTGGCTGATAACTCCACGCGCGCCGCGTGGCTATTCGAACATCTCACAAAGGGGGAATACGAATTCCTGCGCAACCCGAGCGATGAGGACCCAAGGACGTGGCACACCATACAGGTTGACACGGGAGTATTCGACGCCAACAAAGGAACTGAAGCTGCGCTGCGCGAGATTGTCAGCACCGTGGGCAGGCACAATATGCCAGGCGAGAAGGTACGCTGCGTCGTTAGCGTGCAGATGCTCACCGAAGGTTGGGACGTGAAAAGCGTGAGCCATATCCTTGGCATACGTGCCTTTGGCTCACCGTTACTGACCGAGCAGATCATTGGTCGTGGTTTGCGCCGGACGAACTATGACGTGCTCAACCAGCCTCTCGAAGAACGGCCCGAAGGCTATGAAGAAACCGTGGACGCGTTCGGCATTCCCTTCGTGGGTTTTCCTGTGCAAAAGCGCAAACGCCCACGCACTGGCTCGTGGGGCAACAAGCCAGTCTGGATCGAGCCTGATTCAAAGAAATCCAAATTCCAGGTCCGCGTTCCCAACGCCCGATCTTGGGCGGTCAGCGTGACGCAACCGCTCTCGGAAGTAATAAAAGTATCCAAGCTCCCGACGACACTCGCAAACCCCGTTGCCGAAGTCACCGTCCGTCCCGTTGTTGGAGGAAATCCTGAAGCCGTCATGAAGCTCGATGAATTTCGCCGGGAATGGCCGCTACTGCGCACGTCATTCCTAATGGCGCAGGAATTATACGAAGTGACTAATCCCGGAAGCGCGGCAGAACTAGGAATTGGACCGACGTTCGATGAACTCCTCGACGTGACACGCGAATACGTGCACACGCGCGTCACCATTCCAGAAAATGGTGACAACCGCGATATCGGCATCTACAACTGGCGTTTGCAGGCACGCGACTTGCTCGAGAACGCAATCCGCGGTGCCTCGGATGGCGGCACACAATCCGTGCCCATCCTGGCCAGTCCTGAATGGCTCGACTCCGCGACGATGAAACGTTTCCAATGGACCGGTATCGTCGCGGATGGCAAGAAATCTCACACAGATAAAATCCCGTGCCACACTGATCTGGAAAAGAAATTTGCTGATTTTCTCGATAGCGCAAAGGACGTTGTTCGGTACTTGAAAAACGAGCGCTTCGGATTTTCTGTCACTTACTACGAGCACAACCGGCCGCGCCAGTTCTATCCCGACTTCATCGTCGCTGTTCGTGAGAAGGACGGCACAGAAACGATGTGGCTTGCTGAAACAAAAGGCGAAATGAGAACAAACGTACCGCTGAAAAACGGAGCAGCCGAGCTTTGGTGTCAAAAGATGAGTGCGACGAAGTATGGCCGCTGGCGCTATCTATTCGCGCAGCAGGTCAAGCTCGAAAAGGCATTGGCTAGTGGAGTCAAAGCCTTCGCCCAACTTGCTGACACCATCTCCCAAGAAACTCCACGTCCCCCCGCCCGCACGGCCTGATCGGACTTCGGGCATCGAACCAGCTTTTGTACTTACACTAGTAGAACTTCTCTGCGTTTAGTGCGTGGAGCATCTACAACTCTAAGGTCCGCGATCCCAAAAATCGGCAGGGCCGAACTCTATTGTGCGCTAATTGTGCCGCAACGGTTACAAACGAAGGAACGATTCCACTCGGCGTATTTTCGCGTGTACGTCCCGTGATTGTGTCTCCAAAATCCCGCAAATATCGCGACAAAAGTGCACACCGCCAAAGTTGTGTACACAGCCAACGGAACCGAAGCTATCGACTGTGAATTCGTCGTGACGGTGTTTGTATAGAACACTATCCAGCCAATCGTGAGGAACATCAAAACCGACCAGCCCGTCAATTTTATGTACGACCACTTCGTCGGAGGTGCGACGCCTTTTGACGCTGCTGTTTGCTGAATTCCTTTTGTTGTCCCGCCGCCAACAGCCAAATCTGGACCATCACTTCCGACCACGACGCCACGCAGCCGTGTGCGGGCATTCACGTGAGAGATTCCTTCTTGGTAGGCGAGGGACAACTTCTTGAGATCGGTGCTGTTACATTGTGGGCAGCGTAACTCCATGTGATCACCTCTGCTTGCCCGATTGCGAACAGCATACCTCTTGTCATGCCGTTTGTCCTTGAAATGTTCTGTCCCGCCCGATTTCCGACTCGCTGATTGCCCCTCTGTTTTTGCTTTTCTTCGCTCCGAGATTGTCACGTCCCGGCGTGTGATTCATTCGCCTCCGGTCTGCACTAGCACGCGTCGCGCCACCAAGACGCAGTGTCACTCAGGCGTGCGGCCCGTTCCGACCTGGACGCGCCAATCTCTCCGCTTCTGTCCCCTGTTTCGCGTCCTCGCTCCCTCGGCCGTGGATGAAGGGAGCAAGGACTCCCCGAAACAGGAGGACAGGAAAAATGAAAGTCGAACAAGCAAAACAGATTGCAAGCAACGCAATCGAGCAACTCCGGCAGGCTCTCGAAGCGGGCCACAGTGAGCGGCTCAAGGACCATCTCGCGGCGATGGCGCGCTTCCGGCGCTATTCGTGGGGCAACGTCATGCTCATCGCTTCGCAGAAGCCAAACGCAACGCACGTCGCAGGCTTTCACGCTTGGCATAAGCTGGGCCGCTTCGTGAAGAAGGGCGAGAAAGGCATTCTGATTCTCGCCCCGGTCATTCGGAAGAAGGCAGAGAGCGTCGGCGCAACCGAGCAAGACGAATCCTCAGTTGCAGTCGGTTTCCGCGCAGCCTATGTGTTCGACATCAGCCAGACGGACGGCCAGCCGTTGCCCGAAATCGACAGCGTCAACGGCGATCCGCGCGGCTATCGCGAGCGGCTTGCGAACTTCGTGGCCGGCCAGGGCATCGCGCTCGAATACTCCGAGGAAATCGCGCCAGCACGTGGCACTTCGTCGGGTGGCAAGATTACGCTGCTACCCGGCCAGTCTCCGGCTGAGGAGTTTGCGACTCTGGCACACGAGGTCGCGCACGAGATGATGCACCGTGACGAGCGTCGCAGCAGCATGACCAAGCGTATCCGCGAGACTGAAGCTGAGGCCGTCGCCTTTGTTGTTTGCAGCGCAATCGGACTAGAAACGGGAAGCGCCGCGCAAGACTACATCGGCTTGTATGGCGGCGACGCGAGGCTCCTCGGCGAGAGCCTCGAACACGTCCGGCGAACTGCAACCCACATTCTCAACTCTATCGGCGCGGATGATTCATCCGCGCCACCCGTCTGACGGCGGGCCTGCTCTGTGTCTCGGTATTTGCGGACTGATCGAATCCTGTTAGCCTCTACGATGTCATCTTCAACAGCTCAGGGGGTGTGACAAAATGGCCCTTCAAGAGCCAAAGCTCTACACGCTTAGCGAGGTCTTGCACGACCGGCTCTTCCGCGTGCCGCCCTACCAACGAGGTTACAGTTGGACCTCGAAGGAAAGGAGCGACCTATTCCAAGACCTACAGAACCTTCGTGACCTTCGGCGTGACGAGCACTTTATGGCTACACTGGTCTTTCAGGATACTGGCAAGCACGTGACCATTGGTGGAGCGGATCGCCTTCGCATCTATGATGTCGTCGATGGTCAGCAACGGCTCACAACCCTCGTAGTACTTCTGAAAGCAATTGAGAAGCACTTGACAAAGAATACCCAGGAAAAACAGGCAGAAAAGCTCAACGCAATTCTGGTCAAGGAGAAAAAAGATTTGATCCTTCTCCAGACGAACCATGATGCACGTGGAACTCTCGATGCTTACTTACGCGACGGTGAGCTTGGAGACCTTGAAAAGGCGTCGACTCTACATCAACAAGAGCTGATGAACGCGTTTCGTGAATGCGAGAAGTTTGTAGCCGATTGGGGCGATCCAATCAATTTGTTAGATTTGTTGAAGAACAGCATTAAATTCGTTTTTTTCGTTCTTGAGGATCCGGGGGCCGTATACACGGTTTTCGAGGTTCTGAACAGCAGAGGGCTGATTGTCGATTGGCTAGACAAGATGAAATCCACGTTGATGGGAATCGCATTCCAAAAAAGGAGAAAGTTACCCGTCAACGAACTGGACAACATCGAGAATGAATGGACCGAGATATACCGGGTTCTCGGCAAGCAGCGCGTCTCCGACGGTGATGTGTTAACCATCGCCGCCAACCTCAAGGCTGATGAAGCGCCAGCGAAGGGGTTCCAAGAGTGGAACGCACTTGAGTTTCTGCGAGAGGAGTCTCGTCAAGATCGGCTAACGCCCTTGGAAACATCAAAATTCCTGCGTCAGATCGTCACTACGCTCGATGAATTTCTCCAGGACCCTCGCCATCGTGCTGTATGTCGTGTCAAGCAGCCGCGGCTTCTCGTAGCTGCTTTATTGCTTTCTGACCGATTTAGAAAGGACAAGAATTCGCAAGAAAAAGCACTCGCTGCTTGGGAAAAAGCCATGTTCAGATTCTACGTCTTGGCTGGGAACGATGCGCGGGACCGCGTAGGCCAATCCATTCACCTCGCCGCCGACGTCTATAATGGTAAGCGTTCATTGAAACAAGTTATCGATGAGCTTGACGAAATTGCAAACGTCTCTCACGACGAGGCGTCGGCAGAACTGGACGAAGTATACGTCTATGATCGATGGACCGTAGACGAGATTATTTACTTCTTTGCGAAATATGAGGAGCGGCTGTCGGCGGAGAATGGCGAGAGAGTCGACCAAGTCACATGGACCAAGATCTGGGAAAATGCGTCGAAGGAAAAGTCAGTAGAGCACATCTTTCCTCAGAAGGATCCTGAAGGCAATTGGAAGGGCAAAGGACGGCAAAACGTCAATCCTGAATCGTTCGTCCATCGCCTCGGAAATCTGCTTGTGCTTCCGCCTGGCATTAACAGCAAGGCGGGCACGAAATCCTTCGCGGATAAGGTCAAGGTCTACAAAAGCGCAAAGGGTTTGCATTACGTTACCGACGTGATGAGGCTAAGAGACTGGAACCTTGCAGCAATCGACAAAAGAGAAAAGCAACTGATGAAGTTTGCGAAGGAGCAATGGTGGGCTTAGGCTGACGTCCGGCCTCACTGGCAAACTTGTTGCCTGTCGGCTACCTTTGCAGATCGCGCCACGACCTTGCACTGCCTCAATCGACTGAACTGAACCGGCACATTCCTTCTTTTTCTGCCGCGCATTTGCCTGGGCGCTGCTTCGGGAGAATTCCCACGCCCGCAGTCCCGTAACCGGGATGCAAAGAACGCACTTCGCGGCTTCTGCTTTCACGGTTCCTCCCGAACCGCGCGGGTCCCTCCCATAAAGCAGCCGCTCGCTTTGGGAGCGGTCTCCACTCGCTTTCGGGCGCCCCAAACAAATGGGGCAAAAAGGGAGATTCGAAAATGTACTTCAATTCGGTTCAGATCAAGCAAATCGGCAGCAGGCCGCAGGCAAACACGGTCTTGCGCGGCGATTGCATCGAAGTGATGCAGCACGTTCGCAGTTTCAGCGTTGATTTTGTGCTCACCGATCCCCCGTATCTCGCGCACTATTGCTCGCGCGACGGTCGCCGGGTTGCCAACGACGGCGATGCCGCATGGCTCAAGCCCGCTTTCGCGGAAATCTTTCGCGTGTTGCGCCGTGATTCATTCTGCGTCAGCTTCTACGGCTGGCATCAGGCGGACAAGTTTATCGCTGCGTGGCGTGAAACGGGCTTTCGGCTGGCTGGCCATCTGACGTTCCCGAAGCAATATGCCTCGACCGAGCGGTTCCTACAATACCGGCATGAGAACGCGTACTTGCTCGCGAAGGGGAACCCGCAGCCGCCCGCTGAGCGCATTCCCGACGTGCTCGAATGGAAATATTCCGGCAACAAGCTGCACCCCACGCAGAAGCCGCTGTGCGTGCTCATGCCGCTGATTCGGGTATTCTCGCGTCCCGGCGATCTCGTTCTTGATCCGTTCTGCGGCTCCGGCTCGACGCTCCTGGCGGCGAAACTAGAAAGCCGCCGTTTCCTCGGCATCGAACTCGACGCCAAGTATTGCGACGCCGCCCGCGAGAGGCTCCGGCCAGCAGCCGCATAGGGCGGTTGCTGGTTGCGTGCCCGTCTTTCGGCGGGCGAAAGAGCGAAAGCCTGATGGTACGGAAGTACTATAGAAGTCAATAACCTAGCAGAAACCAATGCTCCGGCCATCACATCCAAATAACCAAGAATTCAGGGCCAGGTAGTTTCTGGGGGACCCATGCCCTCGAAGCGAGGAACGAAGACCCTCCCTCCGTTCTTGCTGAACGAGGTGGATCATTTAGGCAGAACTATCGCGCCTGAAGTCTTGTCAGTGGCGCGAGAGATCGGACCTCGCGCAGTAGCGCACGCCGCAAATCTGATTGGTGATCCCGCCGTCGCGGTTACGTGTCTTGAGGAAGCGGCTGCATCGGTATCCGCAGCAATTGAAGAAAAGCAGCGAACGGGAGCCCCCGCAGTGCGGGATGTAAGCGCGTATCTGTTCCGCACGTTTATTCATCTGATCGATAAGGCCAAGCGAAAAGAGATGGGTTTCGAGGACGCGGTTCAGCAACACGGCCAAACGCAGCCCACTTTGACGGAAGAAGGCAGAGCGGAGACTGCGGTACTCATCAATGAAATCATGGCCGCCTGCGATCAGGTCTCGCGAGAGATCATATTGCTTAGGCTTCTAGATCGGTCTTGGGACGAAATTGGTAAACACCTCGGTATATCGCCTTACGCGGCAGAGACCCGTTATCGCAAAGCCCTTGACCGCGCCAGAAAAACTCTGAGAATACAGAAGTGAACGTTCCCTCCAGGAGGGCCTCACGCGTGCCGGGCGCGAAGGGAAAATCGGGCGCAGGAAAACGGACGCTATCCGACAAAGCTTTCCTCGAAATCGGCAATCGGCATCTGGCGGAAGACTTTCCCAATCCGACCCGCCAGGGATGTCCCGGCGACAGCGTACTAAGGCAAGCAGCCGAGCACCCCGCCCAAATGACTGAACAGACCCTGAATCACATCACCCTATGTTCCCCTTGTTACAACCTCTTCAGCGATCTTCTCGGGAAGGCTCCGGTGAAGAGTGCTCATCGCAAGGCGAAAGTCCGTTCTGCAAAAGCCTTCAAGTCTTAAAAAAAGTTCAAAAAAGTTGCATTTTGTCGGTTGTTTTTTCCTCAAAAATTGCCTCTGTATAGATAGAGGGGAGTTCTCGCCGGACACACTCTCCACGATCCCGATGGCACCGGGAAACAACGGTCCGCCGTCAGGTATCGCGCACGGCTGGTAACGACGAACCGAGCGCGAAGGTAGAAACCCGCTGGTCAGAGCGCCCGCTCCAAGTGTGTAAAGACGAGCCAGAAAGCGCCTTTCTCCTTCGCCTCGACTCTCCGCAACCGCCAATAGTTCGGCGAGAGCTCTACCCGATCAACCGAAGAGGAACGCAGAAAATGACAAATCTCTGGAGGAAGGCACGCAGGTTCACAAGGCAGTCGCGGTACCTGCTGGTGGCGGCGACAGGATTGATTCTCGCTGTGCCAGCATTCGCTCAGGCCGGCAATTCTCCGTGGGAAAACGCCGTCAACGTCTTGGAGACAGCGTTTACCAGCACTATCGCGCGCGGGCTTTCCCTCGTCGCGATTGTGGTATCCGGCCTCACCTTCGCTTTCGGCGAAGGCGGCTCGAAACGCGTTCTCGCCGGAGTGTTATTCGGCGTCGGCATGGCTATCGCCGCCGTGAACTTCCTCGCCTGGTTATTCCCAGGCTCCTGACACGAGACGACCATGGCAGAAGCCAGAAGGATCAACACCGTGCATCGCTCGCTCTCAAAGCCCCTCACGATTCTCGGGGCCGAGCGGAAGCTGTTTTTCTTCGCGATGTGCGTGGGCGCAGGGACCTTCAACCTACTGGACAGCTTACTCGGCGGCGTTCTGATGTTTGTGCTGCTTTACATCGT
>Ga0335085_10003329_pt1 | contig 28035 bp, 22 predicted proteins | sample Lox_Sample_45_FD_206712 | JGI IMG/M metagenome (GOLD analysis project Ga0335085, IMG submission 206712) | Soil microbial communities from Loxahatchee National Wildlife Refuge, Florida, United States - Lox_Sample_4.5 | ecosystem: Environmental > Terrestrial > Soil > Wetlands | place: USA... | reverse complement strand
GTCAGACAACGTAAATCAGTTTTCTGACGAACGTCCTCAAGTCGACGAGGTTTATCGCGAAATCATCCGCCTTGGCGCTGAAGACTACCCGGTTGTCGACTACCACGTACATCTGAAGGGCGGATTAACGCTTGAACAGACGCTCGCAAATTCCCGTCGCCTTGGCATTGGATACGGCATCGCCATCAACTGCGGCCTTGGTTTTCCCGTGCACGATGACGCAAGCGTGCGCGAATACCTGAATAGCATGAAGAATCAGCCGTGCTATGTGGCGTTACAGGGCGAAGGCCGCGAGTGGCCGACACTCGTTTCCCCAGAATCCGTCGCTCAATTCGACTACGTTTTCACGGATGCAATGACCTTTCGCGACGACACCGGCAAGCGCATGCACATCTGGATTCCCGAAGAGATTGGCGTGATCGGCGACAGCCAGGCGTTCATGGAAATGTATGTGAAACGCATCGAGGGCGTAATGCGCGAGCCCATCGACATCTACGCGAATGCCACCTACCTGCCCGACCAGATTGCCGACGACTACAACGCGCTGTGGACGCCTGAGCGCATGCAGCGCGTGATCGACGCAGCATTGAAGAATGATGTTGCGATCGAGATCAACAACCGCCGCAGGATTCCAAGCCCGGCGTTTATCAAACGCGCCAAAGCTGCAGGCTGCAAGTTCTCGTTTGGCACGAACAATGCCGAGGCGGAGCTGGGCCGGCTCGAATACCCGATTCAGATGGTCCGGGAGTGCGGGCTCGCCTGGCAGGACATCTTCGTCCCGCGGCCAGACGGCCAGAAGCCGATTCAGCTCAGGAAGTGACCAGCGGCATCGATCCGCGCGCTGGTATCGCCCGTTTCACCGCATTCACCGCCGGTCTCCCGTCGAGAACTCTGGCCACATCCTCACAGATCGCCGCGGTCACACGGTCCTGCGCTTCACGCGTAAAAGCCGCAATATGAGGCAGCAGAATCACATTCGGCATCGTTTCGAGTTCGCCGATCGGGGGCGGTTCCTTTTCGCGGACGTCAAGCGCGGCTCCGCCGACGATACCGGCCTTAAGCGCATCTGCGAGACCCGCCTCAACAACTACTTTCCCGCGTGAGGTATTGATAAACAGCGCTCCCGGTTTCATCTGGAAGAAGCGGTCACGATTCAGGATACCCACAGTTTGTGGCGTGGCCGGAAGGTGGCAAGAGACGATATCAGCCCGAGCGAGCAGATCGTCGAGTTCGACAAGTTCGGCCTGAAGTTCGCTCAGAAGGATATTGTCCTGACTGAGGAATGGATCATAGGCGAGCACTTTCATCCCGAATGCAATGGCGCGTCGCGCCGTCAAGTAACCGATCTTTCCGGCGCCGACGATCCCCAACGTCTTTCCGTAAAGTTCCGTCCCCACGTACTTCTGCCGGTTCCAGTTGCCCTTTTTTGTGTCCGCGTCCGCTGCGGGAATGTACCTGGCCAGGGAGATCATCATGCCGATGGCAATTTCGGCAACGCTGATGGCGTTCTGGTCGGGTGTATACGATACAACAATGCCCGCTAGTTCAGCGTGCTTGTAATCGACGTTGTCGAGGCCGACACCCGCTCTTCCGATAACGAGCAGTTCCTGCGCCGCGTCAATCAGTGCGGCAGTCACGGGCGTCTGGTTACGAACAATGAGAGCGCGGCAGCTCTTAGCCTTCTCCGCCAGCAGGGACGGATCCTTCCACAAATCAGGCTGGAAGACGATCTTGAATCGCGATTGCAGCGCGTCGACCACCGCGCCCTGAATATTTTCGGAAATAAGGATATCGAGCATAGCTAGCAAACCACCTCGTCGCAATGGAACTCGACGTTTAGACGCGAGCACCACTGTTCGATTTCTGCAATTGTCTCGGGAGAGACGGGAACGCCTTGATCAGAATTGATGGCGGCCTTGCGCGCCGACCGTTCTCCGGGCACAAGGATCTCTTCCACGCCAGGGCGCTTCTTTGAGCCCCGGATGCGATCGATGGTCTCATCGATGCGCTGGAGGTATTCGCCATAATCGAGGAACGCCTTGACATCGAACAGGCAGAAGAAATGTCCCACGTCCTGCTTCCGGTCGAGGTTCTTGTACATCGATCCAATGTCGGGGCCAATCGCTGAGCCCGACAGCACGCCGCTGAATAATTCCACCATCAACGCGAGCGCATACCCCTTGTGTCCCGCCATCGTGAGAACCGTGCCAAGTAGCGCCTGCGATGCGTCTGTTGTAGGATTGCCGTCCGGGTCGAGCGCCCATCCCTCGGGGATCGGCGCATTCTTCTTTTGTGCTGCGATGATATTGCCGCGCGCGATGATCGATGTAGACAGGTCGATCTTGATGGGGAATCCTTTTCCGGTGGGAAATGACGCCGCAATCGGGTTCGTGCCGAAAAACGCTTCGTAGCCGCCCTCGGGCGACATGGCCGGCTCGCAATTCGTCATCGCCAGCAGGACCATCTGCTGGCTGGCGGCATAGTTGCAATACCACGAGAGAGCGCCAAAATGCTGCGAATTGCGGATGGTAGCTGTGGCAACGCCGTTCGCGCGCGCCATCGGCATCAACAGATCGAGAGCCTTGCGCGCCTGCACCTGTCCCAGACCATTGCCCGCATCGAGCACAAGCACGCTTCCTGCGCGCCGATCGGTCTTCAGCACGGCTTTGGGATCGATAAGCCCGGTATCGATGCGCTTCAAATAAATATTCAGCCGCGAGACGCCGTGCGTGGGCACGCCGTGCAAGTCTGCGTCGACTAGCGCCTCGGCAAACAACGCTGCATCTTCCCGCGGCACGCCCATGCGCGATGCCAGCTGCGCCACTGTACTTAGTAATTGTTCTTTCGGATATCGATTCATTCTGGCCTCGTCTTCCATGCTTCATGGCCTCTCAGTCTCAGCCGCGAAACCGGGAGGCCACGAACTAACAAATCGGCGCAGCGACTATGCGCTTCGATACAGCTTAGTCATCACAAACTCGCGATGTCCTAGCGCTTCCGCCGCAGTGTTACGTCCGTTTGCGGTGCGCACAATCATGTCAATCAGCGCATCGCCTGCCTGGTCAAGCGTCATCTCGCCCTGCAGAACCGGTGAAACATCGAGGTCGATGTGATGCCTCATCAGCTTCGCCGTCTTCGGATTTCCTGTGAGCTTGATGACCGGCTCAATCGGATTGCCAATCACGTTGCCCTGACCCGTCGGGAATAAATGGATCACCGCACCTGATGCAGCCCACAACGTGACTGCCTCTGCTGCGGCGCTCGACGTGTCCATGAACCATAGCCCCTTGCCGCCCGGTGCTTCGCCCGGCTTCAGGCATCCGACAAACTTCGTCTTCTTGCCGAGCTTCTCCACGTTGCCCAGCGCCTTTTCTTCAATCGTCGTTAATCCGCCGGCAATATTGCCCTTGGTCGGCTGCGATTCCGAAAGATCGTTGGTCTTCTCGCCGAAAACGAGCTTCTGATAGTCGTCAAACATGGCCTGGAACTGCTTACGCACCTTCTCATTCACGGCCTTCGAGGCGACAATGTGCTCGGCGCCGGTCAGCTCGGTCGTTTCACCAAACGAAGCTACGCCGCCGATGGCGCAGTGCTTGTCAATCACGTTGCCGACAGTGGGGCAGCTCGCCAGGCCAGTCGTCGTGTCTGACTCGCCGCATTTTACGCTGATGTAGAGCTCACTGAACTTGCAAGCCGTGCGCTGCAACTCTGTAGCCCACTGCACAAACTCTTTGGCCTTCTCTGAAGCTTGCGCGATGGTGGCGAGGTCGCCCTGGCCTTCGATAGAGAATCCGGCCACAGGCTTGCCCGTCTTGGCAATCCCATCCACGATCTTCTGGGTCCATCCCGGCTCGATGCCGATCACCACGGCAGCGGCCACGTTGGGATTCGCGCCCGTGCCGATCATGGTGCGGAAGTGAAGATCGAGATCCTCTCCGAATTGCAGGCGACCGTACGAGTGGGGCAAGCCAAGCGTTCCCTTAATGTTGTTGGCCACAGCCTCGCACGCGGCATTTGAAATATCGTCAACGGGCAGAATGATGACGTGATTGCGCACGCCGACGCGCCCATTTTCACGCCGATACGCGTAAATCTTGTGATTCTTCATTATGCCCACCTCTTCGTCTTCAGGTTGTGCACGTGCACATGTTGTCCGGCCTTGACTGGCTTCACGATCTTTCCAATCTCGCAGCCATACTTGATCACCGTGTCGCCTACAGCGAGATCCTTGAGGGCCAGCTTATGGCCCAGTGGGATCTTCTGTGCCGACTTCGCTTTCAGCGGCTTGTTGGTTGATAGATCCCGGCCGGTCAGTTGCGTTCCAGCCGCAATATCCACGACGGCCACGCCAACCGTGTCCGCTGAATCGTGAACAAGAAAGTGAATCATCGACTTTGCTCCTTCATCGTGCCTTTCGAAATTATTCGATCTTTGCAAATCAAATTCCACCAAACGAGACATGCTTCGTCTCCAAAAACGCATCCAATCCTTCGCTGCCCAGCTCGCGGCCCCATCCGCTCTGTTTCACGCCGCCGAATGGAGCCTGGCTGGTCGTCGGCGCGCCGTCGTTGATGCCGATCGTTCCGGCCTCGATTCGCTCCGCCAGCCTGAAAATGCGCCCGATATCGCGTGTCATCGCGTAAGCGCTCAGGCCGTAATCGCTGGCGTTTGCCAGTTCAATGGCATCATCCTCAGTCTCGAACGTCGTGATTGGCGCGATCGGCGCAAAAGTCTCTTCGTGCATGCAGAGCGAAGTTCCTGTCACGCCATCAATCACCGTCGGCTCGAGGAAGTAGCCATTCGATCCGGCCATGCGTTTGCCTCCGCACAGTACCTTACCGCCTCGGCTTGTTGCTTCTTCAATCTGTCCGAGTGCCGCGTCGAGCGCCTGCTGATTGATCAGCGGACCGATGTCCATTCCAGGTTCAAGGCCCGGTCCGGTCTTGAGTTTCTGCACGCCGGCGACAAATCGCGTCATGAATTCATCGTGAATCGAGCGCTGCACGTAAATGCGGTTGGCCGCGATGCAGGACTGCCCGGTGTTGCGGAATTTCGCAATCAGCGTTTGCTCGACGGCCTGGTCCAGATTGCAGTCATCGAAAACCAAAAGCGGTGCCAGCCCGCCCAACTCGAGCGAGAGTGGCTTGATGGACTGCGCCGCTCCGCGAATCAATTCCCGGCCCACTTCAGTGGATCCCGTAAAAGTGATCTTGCGGCAGATCGGATTCGTCAGAAATTCTTCCGCGATCATGCGTGCGCTTCCCACCACAACCTGGAATACGCCTCCAGGTAGGCCGGCTGCCTCCACACATTCCGCGAATGCAATCGCGCACAACGGCGTCTGCGAAGATGGCTTCAGTACGACGGGGCAACCTACAGCCCAGGCGGGCGCGGCTTTGCGCACCGCTAACACCAAAGGGAAATTCCACGGAGAGATGGCGCCTACCACGCCGATCGGCGTCTTGACCACCATATTTCGTTTGCCTTGCACCTGGTGCGGAATCAGCCGCCCATAGGCGCGGCGGCCCTCCTCAGCAAACCAGCGCAGGTGATCCTCGGTCATGGCCATCTCGCCTTTGCTTTGCGCCAGTGGCTTGCCATTTTCCATCGTGATGATCCGCGCGATCTCATCGGCGCGCTTGTGCACTTCGTCGGCGATGCGATTCAGAAAAGCCCCGCGCTCTTTGGCCGTGAGACCGCGCCACGATGCGAAGGCCGCCTGCGCTGTCTCGAATGCCGCGCGCACATGGTCGCGCTTGACCGCCGCGACTCTCGCAAAAGCCTCGCCCGTCGCAGGATTCTTCACCTGGAGCTCTTCGCCAGTCTCGATCCACTTTCCGCCGAGATAGACTTTGTGCGCTTTTTCCTGAACTTCGCTCATCCCGCCCGCCTCATATCCTTTGCCGCTTCATCTGTATCTCGCGGATTCATTGCAAAAACCTGAAAATTCTCGCGCAATCTAGGCCCACCACTCCACCTTGAGCGCGCGGGCAAGCCTGCGCAATTGCTCGGTGTTCCTGCCAAAGGTAAGAATCACATGATGCGGCATGCCTGCATGCACAAGGCGATCGAAACGCGCCGGCACGTCGCCACCGTTCGCCACATCTGCTTCGGCCAGTTCAACCAGCACAAAGTTGCCGGTGACTTTACGGCGCGGCGCAACCGTGCGCACATCCAGCGCCGTCATATGGTAGCGATTGTCGCAGCGCCACAGCCGTGAAATGGTAGCTTCCTGGTTGATGCGGATCTGCGCATCCACCACCATCGGCTTCACGATATTGAAGTGCTTGGCGAGCGTCGGCCCTCCTTCGCTGCCAATGGGATTGCACATATCTATCGGTGCCATGCCCGGATGCCAGAAGAAGATCGAATTGCGGTCGTGTTCCAGCCAGTCGGTCAAAAATCCTGGGCCACTCCCCAGGTGACAATTGATTAGGCTGCCGATCGCGCCGTCCACATCGCCTTCAATCGAAACCGGGAATCCCTCGCTGCCGAGCCGGGTCACCGCAAGATACGGCCACTGTCCGATCATGTTCGGCAATTCAGGCCAGCATTGAATCGTGATCGCATCCAGACTTTCTTCCACGATCAGGTCCTGCATCACCAGGTAGCAACGCGAGTTCATCGGCAAATCGTCTGCCGTTACATCACGCATTGGCAGCTTCAAATCGAGAACGCGTTGCACGTCCTTTTTCACCGCATCTTCAGGAACAGCGTGCACCCGCTCGATAAACTGCGGCAGGCTCAGCGGGTGCAGCTGCACGCCAAGCTTGCGGCGCAGCAGAAAGGGATCGGCAGCCAAGTCGATGAAGCCGGGAGCGTGCGTGCCGATCACGCCGACTTTCGCCTGGCGCAGAACTCCAACGGTGCGCGCAATCCCAACCGCCCGCCCAAGCTCCGCCCGCAGGGTTGCATCATCCGGATCGCCGTATATCAGCTCGAACGCGTGTCCCGCCTGGCGCAAGGAAGATCCCCACAGGTGCTGCCCGACGAGCGAGCACGAGCTTACCTTGCCGTCTCCCGGCCGCTCTGGTGTTGCCCACAGAACCACCGGATCAGGCCATTGTTGCGCCACCGTTAGCGCCAATTGCCCATGTCCCATCGAGGGCTGCAACATGACCATCGCCTGGCAGCCGGCTTCGCGAAGATGATCCAGCGCTGCCTTGATCGTGGCATCGTCGACTACCGGCTTTTCGGCTCCCACGGTCTTGTAGCCAAGGCTCTTGAGCGCAGTAACGGCGCGGCTGCAGACCAACTGGTTCCATTCCTGGTCGAATCCGGGGCGCTTGCGGCCGAGAATCATTACGCCAAGCGGAGCGGAAGCCATTTCTTTCGCGGGCTTTTGCATCTTCTTCCTTTCCAATCTCTATTAATTCGTAAAGCGCACGAAGTAGGGCGCAAGATCGCCCACCAGCGGTCGCGCATATTCAAAAAACTCATCTCCGACAGGAATGACCGAATCCTGAATCCACTCCGCAGGGAATCGCCGTTCCACATCAGTGACTTTGCTCAACGGCACAAGCTCGTATCCGCATTTGCCGGAATCTGCGAGGGGCAGCAGCGAAACCATTTTGTCCGATTCGCCGTCGGCAAGTGCGCGCACGCCGGCTCGGCCTACCAGCTCCGCATCTTTCCGATCTTGCTTTGATACGTGAGCCATTGCTGCTCGGGCAATCAAGCCCGGCTTCTCTGAGCGGCATCGGATCTTGAGATTCGCGCCCACCATGTCCGCCAGAAACTGTCCCACGCCGCCGGTCATGGGGCGCTTGAGCGGATCGAGATGCGTGGGGTCCTTCAATTCGTACACCAGGCTGCCGTCCGGATTGAGGATTCCCTCGCTGCATACCACGATCGCCCAGCCCAGCTTGCTCACGATCGCGTCCAGATTGGCCAGGAACTTGTCTTTCTGAAACGGCTTTTCCGGCAGGAAAACGATGTGTGGCGCGTCGGCTTCATTCTCTTTCGCCAGCGCCGTCGCCGCCGCAAGCCAGCCAATGCTGCGCCCGATCACCTCAAGAATCGTTACGGGCTGCGGCAGCGAACGAATGTCCATGGCAAGGTCGCGCGTCGACTGCGCCATGTAACGCGCCGAGCTTGCATACCCGGGGCATCGATCCGTCAGGGCGATGTCGTTGTCCACGGTTTTGGGAACACCGATAATGAGCGCCTCAAATCCTTGTTTGCGGCACCGCTCGCTCACCAACGCCGCCCCGCGCATGGTGCCGTTGCCACCCATAAAGATCAGGGAACGCACCTCAAGCTGGCGCAGCGTCTCCACCATGCGTTCGAAGTCATCATCGGTGGGCTTGTGACGCGATGATCCCAGTGCGGCGCCTGGACTGTCGTGGAGCAACCGCAGCTCATCTGCGCCCAAGCGGCCCAATTCAACGACGTCTCCGTTCACCAATCCGCGCATTCCGTAGCGGGCGCCATAGATTCGCCCGATCCCTTGCTGGCTTTTTGCTTCCTCAATCGCGCTCGATAGGCTGGCATTAAAGACGGATGTCGGCCCGCCCCCCTGCACGATCATCAAATTGCCAGCGCCCATGGGGGCCGTCACTCCTTCTTCACGGGCAAAACATCACCCCAAAAGCCGCTCCCAACTACCCTCTGGCATCGCTCAACTACACCGTTGTGGCCGCGCGCGATTCCAGTTCAGCCAGACGCTTGGCGAGCTGCGTCTCCAGTTCGACTAGCGCAGCAGAGAAGCCTTCAATGCCTTCCTTCAGCTTCTCGGTCGCCATGCGGTTCGCCGCGAGCAAACGCTCGAACGTCTCTTTGCTATCCACAACAATCTTTTCGATCGGCATTGCCTTGGCCGCCTCAGGATCCAGCTTGCGGGCAAGCTCGCCTTCTGTCGATTCCAGTTCAGCCAGCACCTTCGGTGCGATCGTCAGCAGATCGCAGCCTACCAATTCGCGCACCTGGCCAGGAGTCCAGAAGCTCGCGCCCATTACTTGCGTCTTGTATCCGAATTTCTTGAAGTAGTTGTAAACGCGCGTTACCGAAATCACACCGGGATCCTCGGCGCCGAAGTAATCCCTGCCCGTCTCTTTTCTGTACCAGTCGAGCACGCGTCCGCAGAAGGGTGAAACCAGAGTGGCTCCCGCCTCCGCCGACGCAATCGCCTGGAAAACGTCGAAGATCAATGTCAGGTTGCAGTGGATTCCTTCTTTCTCCAGCACCGCGGCGGCCTGCGTGCCTTCCCAGGTAGCCGCAAGTTTCACCAGAATCCGGTTGCGATTCACTCCTTGCGCCTCGTACTGGGCGATGATGCTGCGTGCCTGCGCGATCGAGGCTTCGGTGTCGTACGATAACCGCGCGTCCACTTCCGTCGACACGCGGCCTGGGACCACGTCGAGAATCTTCTTGCCCCACGCAATCGCGAGCCGGCGGAACGCCAGGTTCGCGACTGTCTCATCCGGTGCACTTGCGCCCAGTTCCTTGCGTGCGCTCAGCAGCTCGCCGTCAAGAATTGGCTGGTACTTTTCCATCTTGGCCGCGTTGGTGATGTGCGAAGGATTGGTGGTCGCATCCTGCGGCTTAAACCGCTCCATCGCCTCAATGTCACCCGTGTCGACGACGATCACACTGGACTTGCGGAGCTGTTCCAGCAGATTCTGCGGCATAATTCCTCCCGGGGGTCGCCCTCGCGTGGATTCGGTTGGTCCGGCTTCAGTGGAACACAAATCAGGATTGCTTCCTTGTGCACTGGCGTGCGTTCGAATGAGCTTGACGACGCACATACTCCCCCGAACGCTGCAGGGAAATGGTATTATCGATTGCAAACGATTGTCAAATCAAAGCTGCTTTGCCCTCCGCCTTCAATGGTTTTCATTGACATCCTCAATCAATCGTAATAGATTTTTCGTACTTTGGACATGCAGGATAATGGGCAAATGAAATGTGCCACCGCCAAGGAGTCAACACGCGGCCATCGATGGTAGCCTCATTGCTTCTGGCCTGTTGAAGGAGAAATCGCCTTGCTGACACGGAGAGAGTTTTTGGGTGACGCGGCAGCCTTCGCGGCTGCGGCGGCTTTGACACCGCAAACCTTCGCGAAGAAGATCGAACGGCCGATCGGCGTACAGCTCTATACCGTTCGGAATATTCTGCAGAACGATGTGCCCGGGACTCTCGCAGCCATCTACAAGATCGGCTATCGCACGGTCGAGACCTTTGTCGCCGAGTACAAAATGGGGGCGAAAGAACTGCGCCAGGCCATCGCCGATGCCGGCCTCAAGGCTCCCAGCGCGCACTTCGGCTACGACGACTTTGACTCCCGCTTCGACTACGCGAAAGAACTCGGCGTAGAGTGCGTCGTATGTTCTTCGGTCCCCGGCAACGTGGGCAACTCGGCCGACGGCTTCAAGCGCGCCGCCGACCAGTACAACAAGTGGGGCGAAAAGGCGAAGTCGCTGGGCCTAACGTTCGGCTTTCACGACCACGACACCGAATTCAAGGAATTCGACGGAGTCACCGGCTTCGATCTCCTGATGCAGAACACTGACCCCAAGCTGGTGCAGTGGCAGATGGACTGCTACTGGGTCACGCAGGCCGGGCGCGATCCCGTAGCCCTTCTGAAAAAATATGGCAAGCGAATGCAGTCGCTTCACCTGAAGGATCGTTTGCCGAACGCTCCCACCTCAACCGACACCGGCCCCGGCTCCCAGTTCTTTACCGAGGTCGGCGAAGGCACGCTCGACTGGCCATCCATCTTCCGCCTCGCCGAGCAATTCAACGTCCCCAACATGTATGTCGAGCAGGACAAGACTGAAAAGCCGCCGCTCGAATGCCTGCAGATCAGCTACACGAACATTCAGAAATACCTGAGCGCTTGATCAGCGTGGACTTCGCAGACCCAAGGCGGACTTCTGGGAGTGCGATGTCATTTGCGACGCTCCACAAAACAATTCATACTTCATCGTATGTTCAAGAAATGGCATAAGGGGGCTTTGGCGACAGCAGGCGCGCTCGCCCTCGCCTTCTTAAACCATCCGGACCGAGTTGCGGTCTGCTTTCTCGCTGGCGCGATGACCATCTCGCTTGTCTGTGGGTTTAGCGGCTGGCTCACGAAAAAAGGCATACTGACCTATCAGAGAATCGGCCGTGCTGTGTTGTTAGTAGCACTTTGCTTTATTCCTTCAGGCTTATGCGCATGGCATTTTTGGCCGACCCACGTAAGGACCTACCTGGTCTTCGACGGCCCCCTGCAATTCCCGCGAAAATTTGACCCTAACGGAGGAATTGCAACCGATCAGAATTTCCGCGTCGGTGATCGACTCGAATTCAACTATTTCACCGTAGTGCGCGGTCCCAATCCAATTTGGACGCACGGTACTGCTACCGGGTTTGTCTTAGAGCCCGATTCGAGAATTGAAACTCAGCGAGAGATTGTAAGGTTATTCTGGCAATCGGGTCAGTCAACAAAACGTCCAGAAATTATTGCCCAAGAGCTAATGCCGGGCGATCGCAGATTCGATACTGTGCCGAAATCCATTAGCGGTCAACCCCCCAGGGCAATAGCCTTGGATCAAGCTACCCTTGACGATATCCACCAGGGCAGGAAAGTGGTATTTGCGATTGTTGAACTCGGCTACACGGACGCCGGAGAATTGCATCATGCTCGAGTATGCGAGTACTTGCTGCCGCCGGCCTATGCTCCGGGTGTTTGGCACTATTGCGATGTGCCTTTCGATTCCGACTAGGATCCGCGTCATCGCAGCCTAGATTGTGAATTCAATGCAGCCGCCCCGGCAGCACGAAATGCTCCGCGCAGCGCGGCTCGTACGAGTCGCCCGCCATCTTGATGGGGCTGTCGTACGCCGCGGGCTTACCGTCGATCAGCCGCTGTGAGTAGAGCGCCCTTGCCCCGCAGTTGCAGTAGGCCATGCACTCGGTAATGCTGCCGCCGTAGGCATTCACCAGCCAGCTCAGGTTGAGCATCTCGCCGAAAGGCATCGCGCGAAAATCCAGGTCGAGTCCTGCGACCAGTACATCGTGGCCCGCGTCGAGCAGGTGCTTGACGAACTGAAAGAGCTGGTCGACAAACTGCCCTTCGTCAATGGCGATGCACTCCACGCGCTTGCCGATCTCCTGCTCCTTGTCGCGGATCGCCTGCAACACCTCCCACGGATTGCTCGATTTGAATTCGTAGGCGCTCATCTTGCCGCCGCCGTTCGGGTTGCGGCTCTCGACCACGCCTGGACCGCCTTTGGTGTCGTCGCTGGGCTTGAGCACCATCACATATTGCTTGGCGTATTGGCGGCGCATGTCGGCGCGGCGCTGCAACTCCGCGGTCTTGTTGCTGCGCATAGGACCCATCATCACTTCAAGCTTGCCTTGCACGTGCATTCTCCTCGGCCACAGATAAAAGCAATGCGGCGGATAAAAAATTTTGCGGCTATCGGCTTTTCATCATAGCGCGGCGGGGCGATGCGAAACCTGCTGCGCTATCGCAGTTTCAGACTGCTTTTCCACTCCATCTGAGCAAAGCGCCAGCAGCCACGCTAATTCGGCGAGGGCCGTTCCACATGTTCGATCACCATCACTTCCACGGGCGCCTTTCTGGATTCCAGCTTCAACCCGAGCTGTTCCTGAATTGCCGAGACCAACGGTGGCTTATTTGCATCCGTCGCAGATGCGCCGGCCGGCTGATTCTCATTCGCACCACCGGGAGCCGCGCCACTATCGACGGGATCATAGCGCAAGGAAAAATCGTAACGGTCTGGCAGCCCCGTCGCGTCGACGACGACACGGCCACCGGTATCCGGCTTTCCCGAAAGCCAACCACAAAAAAAGGCCATCGACACAGAGACAGCTTCTAAATCTCCTGCTGCCGTATAACTCATCAGGGGAAACCGGTGTGCCTGGGATCGCGCAGGGCTCAATTTCGGGCCGTTTTTCGCCACGACTAACGCATAAACCGGGATCTGCTGCATCGTCGATTTCACTTTCATCTGGAACCGTTCGGCCAGGAGCGACTGCACCATCAATCGATACTGCTCGAATCTCTTGTCAGGAGAGTGGTCCTTGATCGCATCGACTTCTGCGTCGCCGATCTTGGCGTCGATATCGAATTTTTCGGAATTCGCCCAATCCGGCATGTTCACAACCTGGCGGTCTGACTTCACGTCATAGGCAAACCGGATCAGCCGACTGAGTGGCGCGCCGTCCGCCCTGAATCGCGCAGGCTGCAGGCTGAGAGAAAAAACATCGCCGGCATTGTGATTTGGCTTGATCGTAGCCACTTCAAATGAAGGTGCTGCTCCGTTCGCGGGATGAAGCAGTTGGGCATGCGCGGCCTGTTGCGGTGCGGTGGCGGCGATCAGCGCTGCGATCGCGAGCCACGAGTACCGCCTGCCGTCCGGATTGCACCTTCTCATCGGGACCTCCGCGCCGGCGACTGCCCGCGAAACTCCGCGAAGCCGCGAAACACAATCAATTTGACACCCAGCCGATTGACAATGTTCCCAAACCGATACGAATCCCTGGCTGCTGTCGCCCCAATCTTCAGCACATCACAATTCTGGCCCGATGCCCTCGTTCGGCTCGGCAACGTCAGCTATGTCCCCGGTTCAATCTGTCAGGTGTGTCCCCGGTCTGGACCCCTAGGCCATACCCCCCTCCCCCCCCATATGAATTGGCCAAATATTTCATAACAAAGGGATTAGAGGCCTAATCTATCTGTAAACGACTGATTCTAAAGAACAGGTCTTTCGAGGTTTCGCGCATTTCACGCCTCATTTCTGGTGCAATTTGACAGAGTCGTACCGTAATACAGAATTCAGAACCGCATCATGATACTTCTTTGGCAGAGTTTGATGCGTGCCGCGTGGCCTTGGGCAGAATTTGCCGGGCAGGAACACTCGCACGCGCAGCGTATCCGTTCCGAGATGATTGTGCGCCGGAGGGGGGAAATCTTATGCAAATGGAAGTCGCAGACGGTCAAGCACTTGCCGGCTCCCGGACTTGACCTCGCGAAGAGCGACGGGAGCGGGGCGCAAGGCAATTCTTTCAGCCGCGCCAGCGTGCAGTTCTTCCGCAAGCTGTGGGATCGGGCCTTTCACATGACCGTTGGTGCGATGGACTCTCGTCTCCTGAGTCATTGAATTCTTGCATGAAGAGCGATAAGCAACCGCAGTCATGAATGTCGCATGGCGACACCCAGGAGCATGAAAATCTGTTCCGGTGGATGTGCGGGTCTGGAGACCCGCACGACAGCCGGTCTGGAGACCGGCGCTACTTCGGCAACGCTATTTTCAGGGCAGATCCTTCGACTACATTTGGCGCAAAAATGCGCCAAATTTCGCTTAGGATGACAGCCGTATTGTTTTGCGAACTTTAGACTCCAGCAACTAAAACTGGTTGCATCAACCCTTCGGATGTGCCCAAAGACATCCCTCAGAGGCTAAAGCCCGCAACTCTATTGGCCTTTTACGGCACGGCTAAAGCCGTGCCCTTTCAAAACGGGTTTTATGCAACCAGTTCTATCGCCCCGCGGCGCGCACGACGGCGTCGACCGCGCTTTTCATCACTCCGCAGTTCTCGAAGAAGTGCACCAGGCCTGCGGAAAGCGGTTGCATAGCGGGCTGGCTGAGCGGGGGGACGGGGCGCGGCGCAGCCGTCATGCGCGTGGCGCCCGTGCCCTGGGAGTCGAGAATCAGCGTGGTCAGCTTGTGCGCGAGCGGCAATGGAAAGCTTTCTGCTACGAAGACCATCTTGCCTCGCGTTGTGATCAGCACGGGGCCCTCGTCGGTCGAATAGACCTGTTCCGCTCCGCTCTCTGCGGCTGCGGCGCCCGCGGAAACCTGGTGAACGCTGGAATACTTTCGGCCCAGGTTATTGGCGTACATTTTGGCAAACGTCATTGCCGAGTCGGCATTCTTCCAGACCGAGAGATAAAAGATGGCCAGCGACCTGGTGCTGGTGAGTTCGGCAGGCGTGCTCGCGCTGCGCAATTGCCCGGCCCAGTACAGGCCGCCGTCCCATGCGGGAGTGAGATCGCTGGCAGAGGCATCGCCGCCAAAAAGCTCGGTGATGATGTGCACGTCGAGCTCGCCAATCTGCCCGATGTCGTAAGGACGGTAGAGCGGATCGACGAGCGGATGGATATCGGGAAGCAGGGGAACCGCCGGGATGCGCTTTTGTTCGTACACGCGCGGATTGATGATTTCCCAGCTTGACGTGGGCGGACGATCGAGCATGGCGGCAAAGGCGGCGTTCTGGCCCTGATCCATCCATACGTCCTGCTCAAAGCTCAGCCCTTCCTTGTAAGGAAAAAGGAGGGACTCGGAAAGGAGGAGCGGCGCCCTGGACATCACAGGCGAGTCAGCGCTGCTGTTCATCTGGGACTTCACGATGTCGAGCACTTCGGGATCCTTGACCAGACTCTTGCCCATCGGCTTAAGAACATAGTCGAACATCACGGCGGTGGCCTGTCCTTCGGCGACGGCATCACGCGCCGTATCCATTTCGTCGCGTGCCAGGTGGTCCACGTCTTCCGCAGCCGTAGTTGAGACGTCGTTGGGCGTCTGGTCATCCCACTTTTCGAGATCGGAGTGCTGGTCTTGCAGCGCGTGAGTCAGTTCATGCGCCATCACCGGCTTTTGCTCGTCAGGGTCTACCCAGTCGAGCAGATTGACGGTCTTGGTCTTCGAGTCGTAGTAGGCCTCAATTTGTTCTTTCAGCAGAGCCAGAAGAAACGGCTTGAGCTCGAAATCGCGATCGAGCAGGCCGAACTTCTTCAGGACGATTTCATCGCGCTGCAGCCGCTTGGCGCCTTCATCCTCATTGAATTTTTCAGTGAGATACGACTCGACGGCCGCGCGGGTCGTCATCTGGCGCTTCACTGTGCCTTTGACAGGCAGACCCGTGTCCTGGGACGAAAACTTCAGCAATTCGTCGACCAATGCGAAGAGTTGTTGCGCCTGCTCGGGTGTGATGTGAGTGGCGGGCTTGGCAGCCTGGTTTTCAGAAGGCGGCTTGGCGGGATTCGATTCAGACGAGGGATTCTGCGGGGAGGAAGAGTTGGGCGAGGCAGGTGAACTGCCTGGCTGCGCGGCGGCTGCAGTGGCCATGGCCAAGCCGAGCAGCAGCGCCAGAATAGTCCGGCGCCGATCGGAGTTTGCGTTGCGTTCTTGTTGTTTCATCGACTCTCCCGCTGGCGGATTGGCCTGCCGGCCGATTCTGCAGCCATGAATTTGCGCATCACACTTCAAGGCTATAATCAGGATGCGGTTCCGCGCATTACCTTCTAGAAATTCCTGCGCCGAACGCAGAAAAGTTCCCATGGCTGAGTCCGATCTTGCCACAAACCTGCAGGCCAGCGCACTGGCCGTTTTGCTTGAATCTGCCCGCCCAGCGCATCAACTTGCCGTATACCGAGGCGTATTGACCCCACATGAGTTGGACGTGCCCGAGGTGGAAATAGCGGCCTTGGCCTCCGGGGCCGCAATTCACGATCTCGGATGGATGCGGCGTGTCAGCGTCAGGGGATCTGACCGTTTTCGCTGGTTGAGCGGCATGGTGACCAACACGGTCAACGACCTGTTTCCCAACACCGGCGCCTGGAACCTGGTGCTGAATGCGCAGGGTCACATCCAGGGCGATCTGACGGTTTGGCGCGGCGGAGAAGAACGCTCGCCCCAGCGCCGTAACCCTTCCGGCGGGGTCTCCAAGGGCGGTGATCAGATGCTGGGGACGCCCTTTGCCGGCGAATCGGGGTTGGAACTGGAGATAGCGGCCGATCAGCTCGATAAGCTTCTGGCTCACCTGAACCGGTTCATCATTATGGACGATGTGGAGCTTATCCTTTTGGGCGAGGAGCAGATGGGCGAGGCCGGGTCAGAAACTGCGATTGGCCTGACAGGGCCGCAGGCGAGCGAGGTGCTGGAACGGGTGGGACTGCCCGCGCTCGGCAGCACAATGGCGGGAACCAGCGTGGAGTGGAACGGCTGGGATTTGAGGATTCTTCGCGTCTTTGGGATGCTGGCGCCCCACTACGAGTTTTGGCTACCATCGGCGGGGCTGCCCAAGCTGTGGTCGTGCTTGCGGACGGCCGGGGCAACGCCGGTGGGATGCGGATCGCTTGAGGCTTTTCGCATCGCAGAGGGGATTCCCGCGTACGGCATTGACATGACGGAGCGCGATTTGCCGCAGGAGACGGCGCAGACTCGAGCGCTGCATTTCAGCAAGGGCTGCTACCTGGGGCAGGAGATTGTGGAACGTATTCGGTCTCGTGGCAATGTGCACCGGCACTTACGCCCGCTGGAACTGTTCGGGCCGGTGCCCGCGGCGGGAACGGAGTTGACGCAGGATGGCGGCACGGGTGCGGGACAGGTGACGAGTGCGGCAAAGCTGCCGCTGAAAAGCGGCCCACGGGTCTTTGCCCTGGGGATGCTGCGCACCGAGGCCGAGGAACGCAGCCAGACGTTCCGGTACAGATCGAGCTCAGCAGAGGGGACGGCAACCATACTGGCGTCGCCACCAAGAATCGAGAGAGGGTGACTTCTGTCCGTCGTGATCACCGGCAATCGAACACGAAATCCGGGGCGAAAATGGAAGCGCCTGCCCTGAAGATGAGAAGCTAAGGATATGAGCGAAACGCCAAAATTCGAGGTCATCGACCGCCGCAAGATGAAGGCGGAGGAGGAAAAGGAGGAGCGCCGGGAATCGACGCAGACTCCGGCGCCCGCACCGGCAGAACCGACTGCTGGGCCGCGCCTCGTGGTGAATGAAACGCGCCAGGAAACGCCAGAGGAGCCGGCGCAGCCCGAAGCGGAACGCGGGATGGCCGATGAACTGCCTCCGCCGCCAACGGCCGAAGAGAGCCATGAGCAGAAAGCCGCGTACGATGCATCGGCGCAACGGCTTGAAGACCTGGTTCGCGCCCAGAATCCCGCAGCGGGCGCGCCTCCGCCGGTAGGATTTGAGCACCTGGTGCAACAACTTTACCTGACTGCGATGCTGCAGATGGGAGCGGGCACGCAAGAGGGACAGCGGCCGCGGGTGGACATCATGGGCGCGCGCGCCACGATTGACCTGCTGGGAATTCTGGCCGAGAAGACCAAGGGTAACCTGACGAGCGCCGAAGATCGAATGATGCAATCGGCGTTGTTTGAGGCGCGCATGGCATTTCTGGAATTGTCGAGCATGATGACGGTGCAGGCTCCTCCGCCGCCCCCGCCGGCAACCAAGAAGTAGAGAATTCAATCAGTATCGGCGGGCCGCAAACTCACCACGGTCGGTGATCCCTGGTTTTACGAATCAGATGCAAGGAACACTCACATTTTTGGGCACGGGAACGTCAATGGGCGTTCCGACGCTGGGGTGCGAGTGCGCGGTATGTAAGTCGGCTGACCCACACGACCGCAGGCTTCGCCCTTCCGTAGTGCTGCGCTGGCAGGAGCGGGCGGGCGACGCGACGACAGGGAGCGAGGTCGTTGTGGTGATCGATACGGGCCCGGATTTTCGCGAGCAGGCACTGCGCGAGCAGCTCACCCACGTGGATGCCGTGTTTTACACGCATGCACACGCCGACCATATTCTGGGGATGGACGATCTGCGCCCACTGAGCTTCATCGCAGAACGGCGACACGGTCCGATTCCACTTTATGCGGATGCGGATTCGGCAGCCGTGCTGGAGAAAGTCTTCTCGTATACGTTTTCGCCGGATGCGACGTATCCCACACGTGCACGGGTGCAGCTGGTGTCGATGACGGCGCGCCAGAGCTTCCGAGGTGTAGAGTTTGTCCGCATTCCGCTGTTCCACGGGGATCAGCCGATCTCTGGATTCCGGTTCGGCAAGGCGGCGTATTTGACTGATGTGAGCGCGATTCCCGAAGGAAGCTTTGCTTTCCTCGAAGGCGTTGAAGTGCTGGTGCTGTCGGCGCTGCGCCACAAACCACACCCGAGCCATGCCACGATTCAGCAGTCGTTGGCGTGGGCAGCGCGGATTGGAGCGCGGCAGACCTGGTTTACGCATATCGCTCACGACCTGGGCCACGAAGAAACCAACCGCGCTCTGCCTGAAAACGCAAAGCTGGCATACGACGGGTTGAGCGTGCCCGTGACTTTATGAACGACGAGCACAGCAACGCGCCGCGCAGCAGCGGTGCGGTCCAAGTCTTGCGATCGCTCAGCGAGATCCCCGCCGGGTTCGGACCAACCGTGGTGACAGTGGGCAACTTCGACGGTGTTCACCTGGGGCATCGGAAGATTCTGGCGGCGGTGACTGCCGATGCGCAAAGGAATGGAGCGCGTGCCGTTGCCATTACCTTCGATCCGCATCCCGAGTGGTTTTTGCGCTCAGGCCGGGCCCCGCGATTGCTGACGCCGCTGCCGGAGCGATTGCGGCTGCTCGCGACTGCGGGAATCGATGCGGTGCTTGTGCTGCGATTCGACGCGGAGTTCGCAGGGCTGTCGTCGCGCGAATTTGTCGAGCGCATACTGGCGGGCGCGCTCAGTGCATGCAGCGTGCACGAGGGCCTGAATTTTCGATTCGGCCATGGGGCGGCGGCGGGAGTGACAGAACTCGCGGTGATGGGAGCCGAGCTGGGGTTTTCAGTTCATGCGCATGAAGCGGTGCGCGTGCGCGGCATGGAGGTTTCAAGCTCGGCGATTCGGGCTCTGTTGGATGCAGGCGATGTGCGCCGCGCGCGATGGATGCTGGGCCGGCCGTTCGCTGTGCTGTCTACGCCGGCAGCGGGGCGGGGTATTGGCACACGCCTGCTGGTGCCGACGGTGAACCTGGCGCCGTATGACGGGCTACTGCCCGCTTTCGGAGTCTATGTCACACGGCTGTGTGTGCAGGGACGCGCATTCCAAGCGGCGACGAATGTGGGCAACCGGCCGACATTCGGCGAAGCATCCTTCGCGGTCGAGTCGCACATCCTGGATTTTGAACCAATCGAGCTGAGCGAGAAAACGCCCGTCGAACTTGAGTTTTTATTCCGATTGCGCGGGGAAAAGACGTGGCCCTCGCCGGAGGCGCTGAAGGCACAGATCCTCAAGGACGTGGAGAGCGCGCGGCGGTTCTTCCGGCTGGCGCACGCGCGCTGACTCTGCGGGTGCGCGGCTTCACTGGAGTACGATCAGTAAAACGTGAAACTGAAGATGGGGCATACGAAGGGCTTGTTGGCGCAGCCTTGGCGTGGTCCGTCGTATCTTCTGCCTCAATGCCGGGAAACTGCTCGTCGGGCTTGCCGGCGATCGCTGCGCGCATAAAGCTGATCCAGATGGGCAGCGCGGCAACAGCGCCGGTCTCCTTCTTGCCAAGCGATTCGCGGCTATCGAAACCGACCCATACTCCGCAAGTGACCGAGGGCGAGAATCCGAGGAACCATGCGTCAGTGAAGTCGCTGGTGGTTCCGGTTTTGCCGCCAAGCGGATGATTCAACTGTGCGGCAGCGGCGCCGGTGCCGTGATCGGTCACGTCGCGCAGCAATGTCATCATGGTGCGAGCTGTGCGCTGGTCAATGACCTGGTTGACGGCAGTGGTGTCCTCCCACAGAGTGACGCCGTCGGCATTGGAGACCTTGCGAATCAGCCGGGGCGCGACGCGAATGCCGTCATTGGGGAAGACGGCGTAGGAGGCGACTTGCTCTTCGAGAGAGATCTCCACGGCGCCTAATGCAATGGGCAGATAGGGTGGAATTGTGGAGGTGACGCCGAAACGGTGAGCCAGATCGATGACTTTGCGAATCCCGACTCGATCTGCCAACTTGAGGGCGGGAATGTTCCGCGACTCGGCGAAGGCGGTGGAAATGGTCATGGGTCCACGAAAGTCATTCTCGAAGTTGTGCGGCACGTAGCTGCCAAAATGGACGGGGCCGTCGACGATGACATCGGTCGGCTTTACACCGTCCTCGACGGCGGCTGTGTAGACATAGGGCTTGAAGCTTGAGCCCACCTGGCGCTCGGCCTGCGTGGCACGATTAAAGACACTGAGCGCGTAATCGCGGCCGCCTACCATGGCCAGCACGTCGCCGCTGGTGTTGTCGACGGCCAAAAGAGCGCCTTGCGCACCGGAATCCTGCTCAAGCGATGCGCGGCGCACGCCGCCTTCTGCAGCCGCGCTCAGACGTACGTAGATAATGTCGCCAGGCTTGGCCAGCACATCCCCATAGCGCACGCCAGTCCACTGCCAATCACCCGGCAGCAGGACGATCGAGTCTCCAGGCTGATCGGGAGCGCCGATGCGCGCATCGACTTCAAGCGGCAGCACGCGAGTGACGAGAGCGTGGACGTAGTCGCCCGGCCCATACGAGATCGCCCAATCGGGATGCCGGTAACTGTCGATCGTCACGCCGTTGGCGAGAACATTTTCGAGTTTATTGCTCCATCCGTGACGCCGCTCATAGGCAGCCAGCCCGTCGAGCACGGCACGATTCGCAGTCTGTTGCAGATTCAGATCGAGCGTGGTGTCGACGCGAAGTCCGGCCTCGTGCACCTGCTCGGAGCCGAAATGTCTTTCAAGCTCACGGCGGGTTTCTTCCTGGAACCAGGGTGCAATCGCGCCCACCGGCTGCGCCATCTGCAAGCCGAGTGGAGCAGACCGCGCCTCGACCGCCTGCTGATGAGAGATTGCACCATCCGACTCCATTTCTGTCAGGACTACATTACGTCGACGCAACGCACGTTCGGGGTTGAGCAGGGGTGAAAACGCCACCGGCCCTTTGGGCAGCCCGGCGAGCAGAGCAGCTTCAGTGAGATTGAGGTCCCTGGCGGGCTTTGAAAAGAAATACTGCGATGCAGCTTCAAATCCGTAATTTCCACTTCCGAGATAAATCTGGTTGGCATAGAGCGTAAAGATCTGTTGCTTGGTAAATGCGCGCTCAATCTGAATGGCGAGAAACGCCTCCTGCATCTTGCGTGTCGCAGTGCGGTCGGAGGAGAGAAAAAGATTGCGCGCCAGCTGCATGGTGAGCGTAGAAGCTCCCTGGCCGCGTCCGTGAGTGCGGATATCGTGCCAGGCGGCGCCGGCAACACGGAACACATTGATGCCCCAGTGAGATTCGAAGTTTTTATCCTCGATTGAGATGACGGCCTGGCGGAGAACCGGAGCAAATCCGTCATAGCCGACGACCTGGCGGCGTTCCAACGCGAAGGAACCGATAAGACGCCCCTGCCGGTCGTAGAGGTCGGTCATCGTGGAAGGGCGATAGTGCTCGAGATCTTCAATCTGCGGCAGATTGACGGAATAGACCAACGTAAGCCCGGCGAGCGAGCCAGAAACAGCAGCGAGCAGCACCAGAATTACGATGGCGGAACGTCCCGCCAGCTTACGACGGCGATGCGCAGGCAGCGGAAGGTGGGCCGAGCTGCGCGCGCGGCCCTTTGAACGCTCTGTTGAACGCGGGTTCAAGCCTGGTCTGCGTGGCGGGTTGGAGGTAGTAGCCAAGCGAATCTGGTCTCGCAGGCGAAGTTTGCGGCGAGCGAAGTCGGTGGTTTGCCTTACTTCAAGGCTAGCATCGGATCGACACGCCACAATGGCTGCGCAAAACGCGCGCACCACAGCGTACAAGAGCGGGAAACGACGCCCCGATTAGGGAAAAAATTACGACCAGACCCGTTGCGGATCAGCTGTTCTTTGCTTTCAACAGGTTCAACGCCTGATTCAGCTGATCGTCGGCGTTCGAGGGTGGCATCGGCTCGCCATCGTCCTCGGGAGAAGCGACTACCACGTTGGGAGTTACTGCGTCGTCCTGGATCTTCTTGCCATCAGGCGCCTGATATTTCGCAACCGTGAGCATCAAGGCGGCGCCGTCGGGCAAATCGATGGTGCGCTGCACGGCGCCCTCGCCAAACGTGCGCTCGCCAACGACATCGCCACGCTTCAAATCTTCAATGGCGGCGGCCGTCAGTTCCGGCGCGCCGTAAGTACCGTGATTGACGAGCACAGCGACCGGGGCATCGGTGAGACATTGTGAGGCGTCAGCGGGGAAGACCTGCAATGGATACTTTTGTCCCTGGAGCGAGGCAAGATTGCCAGACTTGATAAAGAAATTCGCCAGGCGCAGTCCCTGCCTGGGATCGTCGCCTGTCGTGTCGCGCAGGTCGAGAAGAATCTTGCGATTTTTGCCGGCGCCCTTGATCTTTGCGGCGATATCGTCGACGCGTGCCTGAGTGAGAGCGCCGGGTTTCAGATAGAGAATGCTGGCATTCTCATAAAACTGTTCGTTGAGCGGCGGTGTGGTGAGCACGGCGCGAGTGAGCGTGATCTTGTCGGGATCAGGTTTGAAGGGGCGAACCACCGAGATAGAAACCGGCGATCCAGGCTTTCCGCTCAGCATGAAGCGCACAAGCGCGAGCGGCAGATCGTGGGTCGACTGGCTACCGATCAGATCAATGACGTCACCGTCGCGCAAATGTTCCTGATCAGCCGGCGAACCGGGAAGGACATTGACGATGGTGGCATAGCCGAATCGCTTCGAGATGGTAAGTCCGGTTTGACCATTCTCTGTGGCGGGGCGGTCCTTAAACATCTTGTATTCGGCGGGCGTGAGATAGCTGGAATCAGGATCAAGCGAGTCCAGAAGCCCGTGCAGCGCGCCGTTGGTCACGTCGGTGATGTTCGGTTCGGTGACGTAATAGTTCTGGATCTTGCGCAGAACCTCTGCATACACGTGTATCTGGCGGTAAGCGCCGTCCTGTTCGTCGCCGGCGTGGACGCCGATCCAACCGAACTCGCTCAGGAGATAGCCCAGGCCGAGAGCGGCGAAAATCACGATTGCGACAGCAAAGACAATCCGTTTGAAGATTCGGGACACACGCACCACCACATCGGCCCTGAAAGGGAAGCAGGCCGCACATACCTATAGACGCAATGATAACCCATGGGGCGTTTTGCCGTTCCCTGGTGATGGCTGGAAGCCCAAGGAATCAAGCAATTAAGCGGGAAAACATCAGGCTGGAACCGGAAAACGGATGGTCAAGCGATTGCCGTCCAACAAGCGTTGACAGGCCAGGCTGCCGGCAAATCATATGCGTTCATTGCGCGGCGAGGGCAGCGGAAAGATCGTGGTGAATCGGCAAGATGGAATCGATGTCAACGAATGTGACAGTTCTGTTACAGATTCGACCTGCGAGCCGAGCCTGATTACTTGAGTGACAGAACGACTTGTGCACTGCTGATCGGTTCAGCGGATGAGCCGGGCGTGCCGGCCTGCTCATGCAACTCAGCCCGAAGCGTCTTGCGTTTTTTCGCCTTGAATTCATCGCTGACGACGTTGGAGGCCTTCTGCTGGCCGCCGCTGCGCATGGTGAGCCTAAACTCCTGGACGCCGGGCGGGACGAAGAGATTATCGAGGTCAGCCTGCTCGCCAGTGATGCCGCGCAGGTACACTTTGCCATTCATTTCAACCGTATAAGGCACGCCAAATGGAAAATGCTCCAATTCAATGCGCAGCCGTGCGTTGGTGTCGGGGTTGAGCCTGCGAGGATCAAAGGCAAGCCCGGCGGCCGGATGCGACGCTGACGCCGTGGTTGCAGGGGGCGTTGCAGCGGGCGTGGCGGCCGGGGGCGGCGATGGCTGAACTTTGACAGCGACGGGGGCTGGCGCTGGAGTTGCAGGCGAGGGAGCCGGTGCGGGCGCGGACTGCGCAAGGAGAGGCTTTGCTGCCGCCTTCTTGACCGCGGCCGGCCTGGCTTCGGCCGGCGTGGCTGCCGTGGGAGCCGACGCGGCTTTGCTTGCATCCGATGTTGCCGCCGGCGGTTGGACTTGCGGGGGCGCTTGCGTCTCAGCCGCATCTGGCGGGGTAGCCGAAGGAGCAGCCGCAAGCGGAGGGGCGGCGGGCGCGGCCGGCGCAGGTTGCGGAGAAGTTTGCGCAACTGGCGTCGCGGACGAGTTGCGGTGTGCTGAGCTGAAGGCATGCTGGAAGAGAAACCATCCAGCGGCTCCGGCTACGGCCATGCCGGCAATCGCAAGCAGCACCGCCGCGAAGACCGTCTCAAACTGCACGGGCTTTGTCTTCTTTTTCTCGGCTTTCAGTGAGGCGGATGGAGACGGAGCCGATTGTGCCGGGGAACTTTGTGTCTGATTCGGGGGTTGGCTAACTGAGACGCCAGCTGGTCCCATTGTGTCGGCGGACGCACTGACTGCAGAAGCCGGATGAGCCGACGGCTGGGTTAAGCTCGCTGCCACGCTGGCACGGATTGCCGCAAGATCCTGCGCAACCTCGTCACCCGATTGATAACGCTCCGCGGGATTCTTGGCGAGGCATTTCAGGATAACGCTCTCAAGCCGTGCCGTAACGGCCGGGTTGAGCTTTGAGGGTGGAACCGGTTCGGTATGCACCACCTTGTATGAGACGGCCGTCATGGTCTCACCGGGAAACGGCTGCTCGCCGGTGGAAAGCGAGTAGAGAATCACGCCCAGGGAAAAGAGATCGGCGCGGCCATCCACGGGCGCGCCTGTAAACTGTTCCGGCGGCATAAACGAAGGCGTGCCCAACAACTGGCCGGTTGTGGTGATCTCGCTCGCGACAAGCTTGGCGATGCCAAAGTCGGTGATACGCGGCCGCTCACTGCCGTAGACTTCGCGCGAAGTGAGCAGAATGTTGGCTGGCTTGATGTCGCGGTGAATCACACCCTGCCGATGAGCGTAGTCGAGGGCATCAGCGAGCTGTTGTCCAATCAGGCAGACGCGGTCCAGTGTGAATCGCTCCCCTTTTTTGATGGCATCGGCCAGCGTTTTGCCATCGACGAATTCCATGACCAGGAACGGCGCGCCCTGGTGCTCGCCCACATCAAAGACGGGCACAATTCCGGGATGCGCCAGGACGCCGGAAGCGCGCGCCTCGCGGTAAAACCGCGCGCGGTACTCCTCGGCCTGGGCGCCTTCGAGCGCCGTGGTGTGGATCGTTTTGAGTGCGACAACCCGGCCCACGGCGGGGTCGCGCGCTTTGAATACGCTCCCCATGGCGCCGCGACCCAACTCTTCGATAATCTCGTACCGGCCAATCACTTCGGGGACTTTCATGGAGTGGATTGTACCAACCTGAAGCGGCTGCTTTCCCGGGATTCCGGGTCTGCTGAAAATGTCAGGCGGCCGAGCGATAGCGCACAACGAGCAGAGTAAGATCGTCGGACTGATGAGCACCCTGGCTGAAGCTTCGCACGGAGTCGAGGATGGATTGTTGCAGCGCTTCGACCGATTCGCCCTGCTTGCCGGCAAGCGCCTGCGAGAGGCCGTCCACTTCAAAAAGGTTGCGCGACGTGTCTTCGGCCTCGGTGACGCCATCGCTGAACAGGACCAGCGTATCGTCCGGCTCAAGTTGCAGGGAGGCGGAAGAGTACTCCGCCTCGGGTATCAGACCCACAGGAAAGGATCCGTCGGTATAGAGCTCGCTCACCTGGCCCCGGCGCAGCAATAGAGGCGAGGGGTGGCCGGCGTTGATGTAATCGAGCTTTCCATCTTTGCCGAGGATGCCAATAAACACGGTGGCGTAGCGGCCTACTTCGGAATGCCGGCAGAGCAGTCGATTGATTTGGCCGAAGACCTTGGCAGGATCCGCCCCGGTTGAGAGCCCCGACAACGCACCCTGCAGCATGGTGGTGACCAGTGCGGCACCCAAGCCCTTACCACTGACATCGGCGATGAGTACGGCGGTGCGATCGTCGCCGATGGGGAACACGTCATAATAGTCGCCCCCGACCTCATGGCAGGGATGCTGAACTCCCGAGACGTCGAGATGGGGAAAGTCAGTGAGGCCTTGCGGCAGGAGGGCTTGTTGGATGTTGCGCGCGATGGAAAGCTCCTGCTCAAGCCTCTGGCGCTCGCGTTCCCGCTCCACGAGGCGGGCATTGTCGAGGATACTGGCGGCCTGCACGGCGAGAGCATCGAGAATCTGACGGTCGAGCGCGGAGAATGCGGCGATGCTCCGCGAATCCAGGTAGATGACTCCGAGAAGTTGCCCCGGTTCGTGCTCGGCCCCGGTATCGACGGTGGAGCGCGACGACGCATAAAGCGGGATGGCCACCACGGCCCGCAATCCCTGGATCACAACGCTTTCGGCAGCTTTCAGGTCGAGTCCCGCCAGGTTCAGGTCTTCAGTGATGACGCTCGACTGCCTGGAGATCGCCTGGTTGATTGCTGTCTGGCTGGGGCCCATGGTCTCAGGAGGCAAGCTCTCCCCTTTGTTGCTGCGGGCCAGATGCACGCGCAATGTGCCGGTGCTGTCGGGATCGATGAGCAGCCCGCGATCGGCGTGAGTGATGGAGATGGCGTGGTCGAGCATGCTGCCCAGAACCGAATCGAGCGGCAGTTGCGAGTGCAGCAGGGAGGTGGCTTCAAGCAGCAGATTCAGCTTGCTGAGGCCGCCGGAAGTCCCCGTGCCAGTGAAATCTGAAAGCGTGCCGATGCGCGTGAGCAGGTTGGCTACCGCCGCCTGAGGTGCGGGCATTTCGGAGGCCGATGCAGCATGGTACACAAGCTGATAGCTGTCATCGATACCGAAAGTGATGACATCGCCTTCGCGCAGCGCGTGCTGCTGAATTTTGGCGCCATTGACGAAGATCCCATAGCGATTGCCACGGTCCTCAAGACGATGCCCCGAGCCTTCGGGAAGGACGACCGCGCATTTTCGCGAAATGCGTCCGTCGGCAAGCTGCAAAATGTTGTCCGCGTCGCCCCCGCGGCCAATATTGAAAGGCTCCAGTTGCGTCAGCGCGACATTCTGTCGCGTGTTGTCGGGAGCAATGACCTCGAACAGGGCTTCGATTTGCGGGGAAATTTCTTTCATGTCTTTCAGCGATGGCAAATTGTAACATGCAGGATCGCATGGACTTTGAGATAAAATCTTGCTCTGGACGCTCTTTCCCTGACTTGCGTTCAGCATCCAAACCGCTATGACTCGACCGAAGCGACTCCTGAATACTGCGTTGAACGATCGCTTGAACATGACCATCGATCTCGATGGCGCTGCGCACGGGGCCGTGGAAGGAGAGCCACTGATTGAAGCGATCAATCGCGCGCTGCCAGAGCGAAAGCTTCCTCAGGTGTGCTATCACCCGCAGCTCGGTCCAATTGAGACA
>Ga0335085_10003328_pt1 | contig 28044 bp, 23 predicted proteins | sample Lox_Sample_45_FD_206712 | JGI IMG/M metagenome (GOLD analysis project Ga0335085, IMG submission 206712) | Soil microbial communities from Loxahatchee National Wildlife Refuge, Florida, United States - Lox_Sample_4.5 | ecosystem: Environmental > Terrestrial > Soil > Wetlands | place: USA... | reverse complement strand
CGAGCCATGTCTTCCCTCGAAAATTGGCTGGCCGGGCAGGATTCGAACCTGCGCATGGCGTGAGTAACAGTCACGTGCCTTTCCAGCTTGGCTACCGGCCAAAAACCTCCGTAAAAACCAAAAGGCCCCGACATTTGTCGGAGCCTCGGAAATCGAATCTGAACCTGAAAATCTAGCGAATAATCAGACCAATCCCGACGGCCGAGCGCGATTGACGCGCCGTCTCATAATGGATTTGGTCTGTATCGTCATTTCGAGCCTGAGTATAGCATGGTTTCCGCAGCGGTCCCAGACTGTTCGTTTTCCTTTATCATAAGCTGCACAACCCGCGCGGAGAGCAGGGTTTGACGTCATCCCAAGTGAGTGTCCCGAATCCCCGTGGCCGGAATAACGACCGCGAAAAAGAAAAATGATGACGGCAACCGTACGGTGATTCAGGATGTATCCCTTCCTTCTTGTGGGGAAGGTAGACAAAACCGCGACCAGCCCATCAGCATCAGCCGTCGTGGACTTCTATTGGAGGCCGTTTACTATGTCCAGCCCTCGACCCATGGCCCGACGCGCCCATGACTGTCTTGCCTGCGTCCTTCTCCAAGGGGCCGCTCATCCTGCCATCAACGCTCGCCTCTGATAGGCGATTGGTGCAGCATGAGCAGTCCGGAAGTTCCGCTTTGGTGGGATAGGGACGTCGATCGTTTCGGAAGACGCATACGGCCCGACGTGCGAGCCGCCGCGCACGGCATCTGGGAATGCGCCTGCAGGCGAGCTCAATCGCTCACCTCCGACTGTAGCGATGTCGCGGACCTCATGGAGAACACCGTCGCTCAAGTGTCCCGTTACCTCGATCGCCACGGTGTTGCGGAGTCCTCGCGTGACATCCATGGCCTCCTCATGGTCGCATTCCAAAAGGCTCTCCAACGCCACGTCACGAAGCTCAGGCGCCTTGAAACCTTTGGCGGGACGGAAGAACTATCGAACTGGGCGGTTGACCGTACCTGGACGCGACAAGTCCAGGCTCACCTGGAACTCGACCAGATGGTTCGGAAGCTTTGCGAAAGAAGTCGCACCGTCTTGGCCCTGCGCTACGCCGGCTGTACGTGGAAGGAGGCTGCACGAATACTGGGAACATCTGTTCCTGCCGTGCGGAGTGCTTTCTGGAGGGATGTGGACCGCGTGAAGAAGGACCTGAGTAGCCATCGTTCCGTAACGCATGAGCACCGGGCTCAGCAGGATCTCGCTGCCACCAACGAACCGCCGTGCTAGTCACGCAGACGTTGCGAGGCCCTCGTCGTTTTCTTGGTCATCCATGTCTGGGTGCGGCGATCTGGACATCTGCTCTTCGTACGCAGCCCTTTCCTTCTTGCTTTCCCTCACCGGCAATAGTTCCGCATGACTTGGCGGGAACACGAAGTCTTTGACGAAGTTAAGCCGGTCGATATTCAGCCTTCGCCCCACAATTTCTCTGCTGTGTCCCTTGCAGAACTCCGAGAAGTCATCGGCATCGATGATCTCTCGCTGCAGCTTTCCCGTTTGCACCAGACGGCATTTCAGCCATCCGAGCGAAATCCATCGCTGCACCTCCTCGGCGCGGATGTGCAGCGCCTCGGCCAGCGTGTACTTGGTGAACCAGTCCTGGCCCATCCTGGCGCTGGCGCCCAGCCGGTACAGCATCGACCGGACGGAGCCTGGCGACCGGCGCATCGCAATGGCGACTTCTGGTAAGGGTTGAACGGCAATCAGGTCCAATAGCCTCTGTTGGGCTCGTTCCGGCCATTGCCGGTATTCCCGCTTGCCCACAATCCCCGACTGGCGGAGAAATCGCCAACAGGCATCTCTGGGATTGCCGGAGACTTCGACCAACTTCGTGACCAGCTCGCGCAGGTCGTTGCCAGAATCCTGCCCGCGCGGTTGTGCCCGCTGGACATTCAATTGGGCTCTTACCAAATCTCGTGCCTCTTTTGGCCAGCGGAAGCTGCGGCGCCTCCTGCCGGTGTGTTCCTCACCCATAACGCAAACGCTCTCGGCTGGAAATTCAGTGGGTCCCTCTTGTCTATATATGGCCTCGTCAAGAGAAAGTATCGCGTGCGGAAAACTGCTTTTGTCAGATTCACGAATTCAGATAGCTTTCATTGAGTGGAAGGCCGTATAAGAAGGCGAGCGACGCGACTGGTCGCAATCGAGACCAAGTGTTACAAGAGAATTCAGTGAGGGACCGATTGTGAGCCGCAAGGCAGAACTCGATGATTTGCTCGCCGCATTCGCTCGCCGTGTGCACGAGGAGCATCCCAACGCCGAACGCATCGGATGTCCGGGGCGGCCGGCATTGATGAGACTGGCGACAGAGCCACGAGCCTCCGGGTCTGAAGCCATTCTCGACCACCTCCGCGAGTGCGCCGCGTGCCTCGATGAACTCAGGGAACTGAGAAGGCAGAGTAAACCGTCGCGATAGCAGTCCAGTCAAGAGGCCCAGCTTCCAGGCATCGGTCGTAAAGGCGACCAAAACTCCGCAGCGCTGATAATGAGAAATTGACCTGCCACCGGCCGGGAGTCCAACGTTAACATCACGTGAGCTTCACGTCGCCGCTCGCAGTCGGGGAAGTGATCCCGGGGTTGCCTCGCAAGTTACCGTCGTTGCAAGCGATACCCAGTTCAGTGTAGATTCAAGCAATCGATCTGGGGTAAGCCTACATGCGGACCTTGTCCAAGCGCATAGCGTTCCTGTGTATGCTGCTGACCTTGTGGTCAGTCTATGCGTTTGCGGCGCACCACCATTCCAGTTCGATTGAAGCGGCCAAGTGCACCGTCTGCGTCGCCGCTCATTCTGCTTCCCCCGTCTCTGTCCCCAAACTCCCGAATACTGCTATTGTTCCGGTATCGCGCATGGTCGCTGCGGTGCCGGTCGCTGCCAAGCAGCGTCTCATCGCATTCGCTCTCGCCGTTCGCCCACCTCCCGCAGTCTAGGTCTCAGAAGAATCAACGAAACTTTCTAGGTTCGATTCACTCTGCAACCTCATTTTCCCTGGGAGGAATCACGCTGGCTTCTTCAAAGAAGTCGGAAATCGCGACTTTGCTGGTGTTGGACAAATCACTGCCGCGCTGGTCGGGGTGATGCTGTTGTGGCTGCTGGGGATTGTGCGCTTCGATGCGGATTAGGTTGGAATTTGCGCGTCATGAATAGGAGCTTCCTTTATCGGCTACTTGCGCTGGCACTAGTGATAGCGGTGCCTTCGCTTGCAACCGTTGCCGTAGCGCACGCTCACCCTGACGCGAAGGCACCCCATGAGTCTCACTGCCGCATCTGCATGGCGGCGCACGGGGGAACGAATGGGCTTGCGTCTTCCCCCGTCAGTGTTCGCTTTATTCCTGTCTTAGCGGGCGTGGCTGTTCAGGCTTGTACCGAGGTCGTGGTTTCGGCTCAACGCCACCCCAGCCAGGACCGCGCTCCTCCAGTTGCCTAACCCTCCCTGCTGTAACTTTTGTGTGCGCTTTCGCGGCATGTGATCCTTCGGCGGACCGCATCCTTCTGGCCGTTTGCTGCCAGCTCCCGTCAGAACATTTCGCGACAACCGAGCGTGCACGTCTCAAGAGCCTGATCCAGACGCATTTTCAGCCCCTTCAGTGGGGAGAGAATCACATGGTCCAGCGGTTTTGCGACTTTGGGAAAGCAAGAACTCGGTCTTGCATTTTCTCGATCGCGGCAGCCTCAATGACAGTGGTCGCCGTTGCTCTGGTCTGCCACGCAGCGCCTTCCGCAGCGCCGGGCAATCCGTTGGTCTCGTGCAAGCAAACTGTCCTGGCACTCAGCCGCACTGAACAGGATCCAAAGATCGATGGCATTCTCGAAGACGGGGAGTGGAAGGATGCTGTCAAGGTTGAACTTTCTTACCAAGTCTATCCAGGCGAGAATCTGCCCGCGTCTGAAAGAACTGAAGTCTTCCTCGCCTACTCTCGCGAATATCTTTTCGTTGCCTTCCATGCATTCGCGCATCGTGCGGATTCAATTCGCGCGAGAGTCACTCGTCGCGACGACGTTTTTAAAGATGACTTCGTAGCCATCTACCTCGATACCTACCACGACCGTCAGAGGGCCTACTCTTTTTTCTTCAATCCGCTGGGCATTCAAGCTGACGGATTTCTCACCAACACGGCGTCCGCAATCAACTCCGCCCAAATGGAACAAGACGTTGATCTTTCGTGGGACGGAGTTCTGGAATCAAAAGGGATCGCTGCAAACGACGGTTACGGCTTGGACGATCTGTTCCAGGGAAAAACACTCGATCTGATACCCACAGTGACGGGGGTGATCGCGGGCGAACGACAGAATGATGGCCGAATGAAAACGAACTACCTCGGCTCCCCTGGATTGTCATTTGGACTGGGTCTTTCGCCAAACTTCACCGTCAGCGGCGCTATCAACCCCGATTTCTCTCAAGTGGAATCGGATGTTCCACCGATCGCCGTGAATCAAAGATTCCCGCTCTTCTTTCCAGAGAAGCGTCCCTTTTTCCTTGAGGGCGCGGAACTGTTCCAAATGATCTTGCCGTCCTCCGGCACGATTCAATTCGTTGACACGAGACAAATCGTCGACCCGGCATGGGGAGCGAAAATATCCGGCAAGTTCGGCCGGACCAGTCTTGGACTCCTCTCCGCCAACGATCAAGCTCCGGGACTTCGGATTTCGCCAGGCGAGGCGGGCTACAAGCAAGGCACAGCCATCAATATCGTACGAATCAAGCAGGATTTTCTGAAAGATTCCGCCGTAGGCCTGACGGTGACGGACTGGAGGTTGGCAGGCTCGTCGAATACCGTCGCCGCGATTGATGGACAAATCCGCTTTCGCAACGTCAATAGTTTCGCCTTCGCGGGTGTGTTCACTCATACCCATGATCCGAATGTGAACGGACCTGGCGCGGCCTACATTTTGCGGCTCAATCGCGACGGACGGCACCTGAAATACAACTTCAACGACCGGCATATCACCGATGATTACCGCGCCTTCCTTGGCTTCACCCGGACGACCGGCATCCATATGGATTCTCTCAGCGTTGAGTATCACCTGCGCCCAGCCAAAAGCGCATGGCTGGTTGATATCGCGCCCTACACCGAAGGCAACTATGAGCGCACGACCAAAGGCGTAGTACAGGATGCATGGTTCGACCAGGGCGCTATCATGCAACTCAAACGCAACATCCACCTGACTCTCGTCAATTCATTCGACCGCGCCGGTTTTGCTGGAAAGAACCTTCCGTATCACTTCAACAGTGTTTTCTTCAACGCGCAGGCGATCAAATCTTTTTCGGTCAACGGGTACGTAACTGTGGGCACGTGGCCGAACTTCGATCCCGCGAACGCGGTTGTTGGAAAGTATGTCGAACTGAAAACCGACGCTGTGTTCAAGCCCAGCAGCAGGCTGGAACTTGGAATGCTGTATCTCAAGAGCACATTGAACGATAAAGAAACGGCTCGGCGCATCTTCAATCAGGAGATCATTCGTAACCGCGTTGTCTTTCAGTTCACGCGCTCCACCTTTGTTCGCTCAATCCTTGAATACGACACGTTGAACAGAAGCATTTCTGTGAGCGAACTGTTTGCATACACGCCCCGTCCCAACACGGCGCTGTACGTGGGCTACGGGGATCTTCTCTATAACGGCTTCGATCCGATCGCACAAACTCGCTCACCGGGTTTGTTCCGGTTGCGCCGTTCCTTTTTCGTCAAAGTCTCCTACAACTACAGATATTTGTTCAATCGTCGCGGCAACGCGCGTAATTCACGTCAAGGAGTCAGGGGTAATGCATTCAGTTTTGACTAGCCTGCCGAAAATCAATTGGGATGCTCTTGGAATCGGGGCGTCCACGTTGTGTGCCATCCATTGCCTGATATTGCCGATCGCGCTCGCCTTCGCGCCAACGCTGGCACACTTCGTGCCGGGAACCGAGATCGTACATCGGACGCTTGCCTGTTTATTGGCGGCGGTTGGATTGATTGCCTTTTGGGCCGGCTACAAGGTCCACCAGCGAAAGGTCGTGCTGCTTCTCCTGGCAGTGGGAATCTTGGGCGTCACCCTGGGTGCTTACGCAGGTTCTCTACTGCCGACCCATGCCTGGGAAATTCTCATCACCCTGGTTGGAAGTTCGTTCCTGATCGCAGCCCATTACCTGAATCGGACTTTATGCCGCTCTTGTCGGGTCTGTACCGAGGGAGATGGCGTAGTTCCGTTCCACAAGAAACTTATTTGAGGAGGCAAGTCATGAAGAGTAGACGTGAATTTTTGTCAAGCAGCGGGCGCGTTGCAGGCAGCATCGTTCTTGCTTCCGGCATCAAGCTGGCGCGCGCCATGCAAGCCGCACAAAAGTTAACCGCGTCCTCGCCAGAGGCGGCCGCGCGTGATGAAGTCTTCTGGTCGACGTACCGCAGCGCCTTCAGCCCCGATCCAGGACACAGATGGTTCAATAACCTCGCGTTCAACCCTACTCCCGCGTCCGCGCATGAATCTTTCCTAAGCAAAGAGCGCGGCTGGAATGCCTGGCCGCTGGCGCATGCCGGGGAAGTATTTGGATCGAAGAAGAAGGAAGCTCTCCGTGCCCGGCTGGCCAGCCTCGTGAATGCATCCCCCGATGAAATCGCCCTGACGCGCAACACGACCGAGGGAATATGCAATGTGATTTTCGGCCTCAATCTCGCAAAGGGCGACGAGATCGTCACCACCACGCAGGACTATGGAACCTTTTTGAACGCGTGGGCGCAACGAGAACGCCGCGAAGGAATCAAGGTTCGGTCCATTGCCCTGCCAGTACCGGCGAAACGCCAGGGTGACCTGGTGGAGCCGTTCCGACAGGCAATCACCTCCCGCACCAAAGTCGTGATGTTCAGTCACCTCTCCGACCCGGTCGGCCAGATCTTTCCGGTCCGGGCGGTCGTCGATCTCGCCCACCAAGCTGGGGCGTGCGTGATTGCCGATGGCGCGCTGACCTTCGGCTGCATGCCGGTTGATGTCAAAGCCATGGACTGCGACTTTTACGCCACATCCCTTCACAAGGGGGTCTTTGCCCCTACGGGCACAGGCTTCCTGTATGTGAAGCGCGAACGGATCCGGTCCGTTTGGCCGCTGTATGGCGCGCCAGACACCGAGGCTGACGACATCCGCAAGTTCGAACACCGCGGTACCGCTCCGGTTACTGCCTTTGCCGCTGTCAATGACGCTCTCGACCTTCACCAGACGATCGGCTTCGAGAACATGGCAGCCCGATACCGCTATCTGAAAAGACTCTGGGCGGACCGGCTTGTCAGTCATTCCCGGTGTCGCTTTAACGTGAGTCTCGAACCAGAGCACTCCTGCGGAATCGCAACAGTCGTAATCGATGGTGCCACACCGGCGAAGCTTTACGAATACCTGTACACCAAGCGCCAAATCTCCACGTGGCCGATCAGAGATTCAGAATTTGCAGGCCTGTGGGTGTCGCCATATCCGTTCACGACTCCCGCCGAGTTGGATGCGCTCGCGTCAGCCCTGACGGAAGTGGCAGACAGAGGACTTCCGAGTTGAGAAAACGGGACACGTCTTGGTCGTGGGGCGCACAAGCTGGCGCGGAGGATTCTATGAAGCATCGATTCAAGGTTGGCGTGGTGTTGATGATTGTGTTTGGCATTCTGCCCGCGCCCGCCCAGTCGCAGTTTGTTCTGGGAGCGATAGAAGCGAAACCCGGTCAAGTCGCATCCGGCCTCTTGCCAGTTCCAGGCGGCGCGGATGGCGATACCAGCATACCCATCACCATCGTTCAGGGATCGAAACCCGGCCCGGTTCTCGCGTTGATCGCAGGCGTTCACGGGTCAGAATATGCGCCCATTCTTGCTTTGCAGCGTGTTCGCGCAACTCTCGATCCGAAGCAGCTCGCCGGCACGGTGATCTTGGTGCAGGTCGCCAACCTGCCGTCATTTCTTAAACGAACGATCTATTACGGCCCCACGGACGGAAAAAATCTGAATCGGGTCTTTCCCGGCAGCGCCGACGGCTCTCTCAGCGATCGCATCGCGTTCACTTTGGTCGAGAAGGTCATGAAACCGGCCGATTTCGTGGTGGACATTCACAGCGGCGACAACAATGAGATGCTCCGTCATTATGTTGTCTACTACGCTGACGCACCCGATGCAAAGCTGGTGGCCCAGTCCAAAGGTATGGCGGAAGCATTCGGCTTTGACCTGATCAAAGCCGCGACGGGCAGGCCGACAGAGTTTGCCAAAGCGACGTACAGCACGAACGCAGCGATACTGCTCGGTAAGCCAGCCCTCGCAGTCGAATCCGGACAACTTGGGCGACCGACCGAGGAAGCCATCGAGCGAATCGAGCGCGGCGTCCGGCAACTGCTTCAGCATCTCCGAATGGTCAAGGGAGATCCCCCGCCACTTCACAATTTCACGTTGATCAGCGTAGAGCAGACCTTGCGGAGCGAGGCAAACGGGCTGTTTTATTCCACAGTGGATGCGGGCCAGTCAGTTCGCTCTGGCGCAAGACTGGGCTACGTCACGGATTTCTTTGGAGAGATGAAACAAGAAGTCGTGGCCCCCTTCGATGGCATGCTGACGATGGTGGTCGGCACCCCACCCGTCAGCACCGGCGAGCCCCTGGTAACAATCGCAAAAATCGAGCAGAAGCCATGAGAAAAAGAACACTGTTAATGTGTTTGGTTGAAATTGGCTGGGCGGTTGCGGCGTTTGGCAATCCAGTCCTTTGGGGCGGACTGGAGCCAGGGGCCTACGATGTGGGATTTAGAGTCCTGGCGTTGGTGGATCCCACGCGCACCTACGGCAAGCGTCTCGCCCGTCCAGTTCAAGTGAGCCTGTGGTACCCGGTTACGCGTAACCCTGCTCGTTCTGTAACGAGCCTGCCCTTTGGCGATTATGTTGCCTTGTACATGACACCCGTTTCACAGGGACATAAGACCGAAAGTCGAACCGAGGCGTTTGAGCGGTATAGCAAAGAATGGTTTCCGAAAGAGCCGCAATCGAACGTCATCCGTCTTCTTGAAACTCCCGCATTTGCGCAGCGCGGCGCACCGCCGGCAAAAGGGCCTTTTCCGCTAGTCATCTACGCTCCGGGCTATGGCGCCATTCCTCTGACCCACACACCGACCGCCGAGTACCTCGCCAGTCACGGCTACGTCGTTGCTCTAAGTCCCTCGCAGGGAGATTCGCCAGCCGGCATGACCTTCGATGTGGCCGGGCAGGAACAGCAGATTCGTGACATCGAGTTTACCCTCGCGGCACTGCGAAACAGGCCCACGATCGATTCGTCGAAGATTGCCTTGATCGGATTCAGCTTCGGGGGCGGTGCTGCGGTCGTTGCGGCCATGCGAACTCCCGATATCCGGGCGGTTGTCAGCCTGGACGGAACAGTCGCCTTCGATCACACCGTCGACATTCTCCGCCAGGCAACAGGTTACGATCCGGCAAAGTTTCGGTCTCCTCTGCTGGTGCTGAAGGCGGAAGGAGATCCCGAGGAGGACCTGAGCATCGTTCGCTCCCTCGCAGTGAGTGACCGAGTTGTCATCCGCTTCCGCGGCGTGGAACACCATGACTTCATTGCTTCACCGATCATCAGCTCTGTTGTGACGGGACGGGTGACGCCTTCCGGCAAGCGCGCCTATCCTCTGGTCGTGAACGCGATACTAAGCTTCCTAAACGAACACATGACAAGTGTTGATCCTGCCCTACACTCATTGATTACTCCCACTTCAGCCGACTCCGCCCAGCCCGGAGATCCCACTTCGGAGGTCCTCCTTCCAAGGATTGAGGCGCCGAGGAGCCAGGATCTTGTTTCCGAATCGATTTCCAGTGGCAACATCGACCGCTTGATTGCGGCCCAGCGCGCCTTTGAACGGCAAGCGCCCGGTATACCTCTCCTGACCCCAGGTGCCCTGCATATGCTGGGGTTGAAATTCCTCGATCAGGAGCGAAACGACAAGACCATCCAGTTGTACGAGTTTTTCGTCGAGCAATATCCGCAAGATTTCTTCGCGCTCAATGTGCTGGGTGATCTGTATCGGGAACGAAACGAAACCGCCAAGGCGACTGAATACTATCGGCGCAGCCTCTTGGCTAAGCCCGGGAATGGGGGTGCTCTCGAAGGGCTCAGAATGATTGATGCCAAGCCGACTGCTGACCAGGTCCGTGATCTGGTTCACCTCCCAGCCGGCGTGTTCACGATGGGCTGCGTCGTGGGTGATTCCAGTTGCGACCCAGCCGAGTTGCCCCGCCACGAAGTGCATTTCTCCCACGACATCTGGATGACACCGACCGAGATTACTGTTCAGTCCTACACTGCCTTCGCGGCCGCAACCGGTTATCGCACTCGCGCGGAGTCAACAGGGCGAGGCCGGGATTGGAACTCCACGACCGGCGAATGGGAGTGGGTTTCAGGCCTGACATTTCGCAGGCCGTACGGGGATGGCACGGTTGCGGACGAAAAATGGCCGGCAGTCCAAGTTTCCTGGCCTGACGCTGAGGCCTATTGCCGCTGGTCAGGGGGAAGGCTGCCCACCGAAGCCGAGTGGGAATACGCCGCCCGCGGCGGGAGGGAGGGAGAAAAGTTCCCCTGGGGCGATGCTCCGGTTCCGCAAGTCAACGGGCGCCAGTTCGCAAACGGCCCCGACGAGCAGATGCATCGTCTGTTTCCGCGATGGGAGATTTTCAACGGGTACGACGACGGTTTTCCACGCTTGGCTCCGGTCGCCCGATTCGAACCCAATCCATATGGCCTCTACGACATGGCCGGCAATGCCTGGGAGTGGGTTGGTGATTGGTACGCGAGCGATTGGTATGTGAAGTCACCGAGAGAAGACCCGCGCGGTCCCGCAACTGGCACTGAGCGCGTCTTGCGTGGAGGATCGTGGGCATACGCTCCCAAACAACACCGGAACTCCGAGCGCGGATTTGCTGAGCCCGATTTCTGGACGGCAACGTTTGGCTTCCGTTGCGCTTACGATTCAGATCCGAAACATTTGCAGCAGCGATAGCACTCCCCCTAGCAACAGTGACTTTGATGGTTTCGATTGCAGCGACAGGACTCGCAGCTTCGGCATCCTGGGTGAAAGACAATGTGCCCTTGCCGTGTTGTCGGGATTCACTCGTGTTTCCCTCCGAGCTCAAACGTAAACTTGATCACTCCGCCGATGCGGTCGCTAGAGGAAGTCAGGCCAATGAAGACGCCGAACAACAACTCTGTTCGTCTCGCTACCCGCCAAATATACGACGGTGTGACGGTTAGCTGCGTATCCGTGCCCCCGCTCCAGCGGGTGCTCGTCACGGAGACTTCCGCTACTGCCCAGCCAGGACCGGAGTGCATTGAGACACCGCTATTGGAGAAAACAGCATGATGCGGCACATTGGGTTCTCCGACGCTCCGATGAGCCACAACAAACTCAAGACCATCCGTCGTAAAGACCTGATATTTCCCTTTGGCGAACTCATGTGACACGAGCACCGAAGGAGTTACCGTATACGCCGATTCGCCCAGGCCCTTCCTCGGGTCGCCCGTCGGAAATCCCACATCGAAAGCAACCGCCGCGTGCGTGAACGGCGAGCCGACAGTCTCCCAGGTGTAGCGCGCTCCGATTTCAAAATCTCCCATTCCCGTCGCCATCGAGCCGTTTTGATTAGAGCGTCGCAGCGCTTGCACAAATGTTGAGACCTGGAGTTTGTCCGAAATACCCCATTCGATTTTTTGCGTGAGCAGCGCGTAGTGACTGTCGCCGCGTTGTTGTGTATACCAACCACCAGTAGTCAGCATCATTTCGTGGCGGTCCTGCGGAACGATCGAATCGGCAAAAACGAGTTCTAACGGCTGCCGCTGCTCCAATGACTCTTCTGCAGCCCTGTTTTCCTGAGGTGTACCCTTCGCCGCCGACTGCGCGCAGCAGGTTGTGCCCATGAAAATAACCAAGAACAACAAGCGAGCGGAATTCTCCTTCAAAGCGCCTCCTCCATGCGAAACAGAATGGTCACCTCGAATATCGAGGGGCAACAACGTGCGAAATGTGGAGGAATCAAACGCGTGGAGGACGGTACTGTTGAGAAATGGTCCCTAGCGGCAAACTTAATTGAAGAAACTCCCGAACGTGTGCCGATTTGATCAGGTCAAACTCAAGAACTGAAGCGAAAGTCACAAATTGCAACCCACAGCAGGAACACGCATCTCTATCACACGCAGGAAGGGGACTCTTCTGGTCATGTGTATCAAGAGTTGCGTGATGTGAGCCGGGCACATTCAAATCGTCACAAAGTGGGCAACCTGATGACGTTACGCTAGCGAAGAGCACAGCCAACGTCAGCAAAATTCCCATCCAGCGGAATTGGCCCGTTTTCATTTGCAGGCCCATTCTACCAATGAGCTAGGGTTCGGGCCGGAGGATCATCAGGCGCTGGGGTTTTTTGGGAATGGCCTGCACTTACTCCGAAATGAGGCCGAGGCTGCATGGGCTCCTTCCGAAAATTCCGTTGATCGATGTACTCGCGGAGGCGAATGGATTGATTACAGGTTGCGGAATCCGATGAATTCCGCGCGAATGGGCTCGTTTCATCTTTGCGCAAGGTCAAACGAGGAAAAACACGTCATGTGGTACACTCTCGAAGATCTGGGGTGATTCCTGTGCGGCGCATTACTGGGGTTTTGTTGCTCCTCCTGTTGACCTCTCCATGGGTCACACCCCTGTTTGCGGGCAAGCCGCAAGCCGATTTACCGGCGTGCTGCCGAAGAAATGGCAAGCATCACTGCGCGGAACGGATGCGAATGCCTGCTTCCGACAGCGCACAGTTTACGTCGTCGGGCATGAACTGCCCGATGTTCCCGGCTGGGCTCGCCACTCCGGGACACAGCCCTCAGATTCTTCCTCCCAACTCGCAATACTTCTACGGCGCAATTGTTTCGCACCCTGCAATACACGCACAGGACGAGATCGCTTATCGCATCTGCTGGAGCCGAAGCCAGCAGAAACGCGGCCCTCCAGCACTCGCCTAATCCCACACCAATCGTAAATATCACTTGACCGCGTCGCCACTGGCGTTTGCTGTGTGCGCGCACAAACTCGGGTGATTAGATGAATTGTTTCTGCGTGGCCGCGCTGTTCCCAAGCGCAGCGGATGGGAGGACTCGTGCAGAGCTGCATAAGAAAAGCGACAGTATCTTTCCTGATCTCAACGTGTGCAAACTTGGCAGCGCACGCCCACAGCCGGACAAGTCGACTTGCAGGAGCCGCACTAGATCGCAGGTTGGCAGTGGTTCTCTTGGGCCTTGTGTCGTGCATCCTCGCATGCGGCCTGCTGGCCCAGGACCGACAGGCGGGTGCTGGTGATTCGACCGCCCTGAGCGGAAGCGTAGTTGATACGCAAGGGCGAGGAATCGCTGGGGCTTCTGTGTCATTGACCAAAGATGGACGCAAGGGGTCAATCGACGCCGCTGCCGATGCCACCGGCCACTTCGGCTTCTCTAGCCTCACTCCGGGCAGATACAAAGTGGTTGTATCGGCGAAAGGATTTCAGACCTCCGAAAGACAAGTGGATATCAGTGGTCCGATCATCTCTGATCTGGTCCTGAAATTGAGCGTGGCCACGGTTCGGTCGACGGTCACTGTGCAAGGTGAAACCGACAACATTGTCGCCACACAGTCCAGCGTCGGCAGTTGGACGCCGATCCCGCTGCTCGACTTGCCCCAGTCCATACAGGTGGTAAACCGCGAGTTGCTCGACGAACAGAAGACTTATCAATACGCAGACACCTTAACCTATATGGCCGGTGTCCAGCGTGCCTACACTGCCATCGCTGGCGGGCTCGGCAACGAAGTCGCCATGCGTGGCTTCAATCTTGACTTCAACAATAACTACCTTCGCGACGGCTTCAAGTACTACGGACTTTCCCTCTCCGATACGGCTGATATTGAGTCGATTGAGATTCTGAAGGGACCGGCCTCGGCGCTCTACGGAACGGCTGAAGCAGGCGGTGTCGTGAACCTGATCACGAAGGAGCCAACCGAAACGCCCCTGGTTTCGATCTCGATAAATGGAGGGAGCGATCGTTACATTCGGCCCGACTTCGATATATCGGGGCCGATCAACTCGCGTAAAACGCTCTTCTACCGCCTGAACGGAGTTTACGAGAACACTCAGACTTTCCGGCGGTTCGCTGATTCCGAGAAGTTTTTTCTTGCTCCGTATTTGCTGTGGAAGCCTAACGATTCAACCACCCTCTCGCTACTGGGGGAGTGGGTCAACGTTAACCGTCGGTCCGATTATGGCGTCGTCCTGCTGGGGGATCGCCCTGCGCCCGTTCCCGTCTCTACCAGTTATACGGAGCCTTGGAATAACGAAGATGACAGGGATCGCCAGGGAGGGTACCGTTTCCGCCACACCTTTCACTCAGGATGGACACTGAACAACGGCCTCCAGATATCGCGCACCAATGCGCGCTACTTTGAGGTATACACGACCGGCCCTGACAGTTCCGACCCGACACAACTTACCCGTCTTTCGGACGCCTTTTATTTCCCAACCCTCTATCGGTACTCGCGAACGTCTGTGGAGGGCCTCTTCAAGACTGGAACGCTTACCCATCACCTTGCCGCAGGATTTGAGGCCGGTTGGGTAACCCAGTCGGCTGAAGGGCCTGCCGGCTTTGCACCGAACGTGAGCGTTCTCAATCCCATAATAGGAACGGATTTCACCAAGGCAGATGCGGCTGCTGCGCTGGCCAATCCGTTTTTCAGTCTCACCTATCAGAGCATCTATCACAACCAATCAGGTTTTGTTCAGGACCAGATTGATCTCGGAAGTCATTGGAAAGCGATCGCAGGAGTGCGAATCGAGAACTACTACCAGGATTCAATCAACCAGGCGACCAATACGCACCAGAAGCAGACAGACCTTCCAATCAGCCCGAGAGTCGGCATCGTTTACAAGCCAGTGTCTTCTGTGTCGCTCTACGGGAGCTATGTCCGTTCTTTCATTCCGACCAGTCCCGGCGCGATCAGTGAGGCCGGCAAACAGTTTTCTCCGGAGCATGATCATCAATGGGAAGGTGGCGTCAAGTTCGAGCCAGGCTCAGGCAGGATGACGATTACCGCGGCGCTATTTCAGATCGAAAAGAACGATGTGCTGGCTCCCGACCCGAACAATTCGATCTTTTCGGTGCAGAACGGGCAAGTGCGGAGCAAAGGTTTTGAATTTCAATTTCAGGGCAGCCCGCTTCGCGGCCTGAATCTTCTAACGTCCTATGCTTTCGTTCAGGCTCAAGTAACCAAGTCGACGCAATTTCCGGTGGGAAATCTTTTGCCGAATGCGCCACGCCACAGCGGCTCGGTCTGGGCAAACTACCAAGTTCCTCAAGGCCGACTTCGCGGCCTGGGCCTTAATGCGGGCGTAGTGGCAACGGCCGCGAGACAGGACAACTTCTTCAATACAGCTCTCCTGCCCGGGTACGCGCGACTCGACCTCGGCTCCTATTATGAGTTTCGTATCACCGAAAAACAGAAATTGAGATTCAGCATCAACGTGCAAAACGCATTCGACCGAACTTACTACCTTGCCAGCAGCAACGGAGCGGATCAGATCCGGCCCGGGTCTCCAGTGTCCGTGCTGACGGGGTTATCCTGGACATGGCGATGAAGAAACAACTTCACACAGCCTTATTCCTGGCGATTATCACAGCAACAGTATTGATCTGTGGCTGCCAACGACCTGTACGCTCCCTCCATGTAGAGCAGGAAACGTCTCCGGTCTCCGGTCCGAGTCTCGTGCCCCAAGCCACGAGGCTTTCGTCCGGGAAGCTGCTTGTGAGCTGGCAGCGACCGCTGGAGACAGGTGGATATTCCTTTGAAATGGCCATCCGCAGCGGGGACAATTGGTCCGATGCGCGAACGATCGCAAGCGGAAGAAACCTGAGCATGTTTACTGCGGATCTACCCGCGGTCGTGGAATTGCCGAACGGAAATCTCCTTGCCTATTGGGAACTGAAGTCAGCAACGAAGGACGATCCGTACGCAACGACGATCCATACCGCAGTGTCGACCAACGAGGGTAAAACCTGGGGTCTACCGCTCACACCGTATGGCGAAAATCTGGCGGGGCAACATAGCTTCATCTCGTCCTTTCCCGATGGCGACGGGGTTGGTTTGGTATGGCTGGACGCCGCGGAACAATCCAAGCTTCAACTCGCGCCGAAAGCTGAGAAAGGGCCAATGAGCGGAATGAAGATGGGCTCGATTGGCCTGCGCTACGCAGCTCTCAATAGTTCAGGAAACGCATCGCGGGGGACTTTTGTCGATCCCATTACCTGCGAGTGCTGTCCTACAAGTGCAGCTGTCACGGACCGCGGTCCCGTGGTGGTCTATCGCGGACGCCAGGAGGTGCGCGGAACAAGGCCCTCTGAAGTCGATCCTAGCCGGCCCACCGTGCGTGACATCTACATAAGTCGATTGGAGGGTGATCGCTGGACCAAACCCAGGCCGGTTCACGCGGACAATTGGGTCATTAATGCCTGTCCCGACAACGGGCCAAGCGTCGACGCAAATGGAAATCGGGTGGTGGTCGCATGGTGGACGGCCTCGGGCGACCAGCCAAAGGTGCAAGTTGCATTTTCTGGGGATTCAGGGGACACATTTACTCAACCGCTTCGAATAGACGCTGGCAAAGGTGAGGGACAAGTGACAGTCATTCTCTTGCCGGATGGTAGATCCGCAATTGTAGGGTGGCTTGAAGAGGGGATGACTTGGGCCAAGTTCGTTCGAGATGCCGGCGAAACATCGTCAGCGGTCAGTCTCGGACCAGCGCCAAGACATTCGCGCCTCGCACGATGGATCGCGAACGGCGACAACAGTGTGACTGCAGTTTGGACGAGGAAAGATAACGACGAGCCGAACATAGCGGTCTCACGAATCAGTTTCTAAGCGGAAGAAGCCCGCTTAAGAAAGCAGGCCTCCGTTCGAGTGTTCGTCAGCAGGAACCTTCTCCTATCTTTGGCTAAGTTCGTGACTCCTCTTAGCCTCCTGAGAGCGCGCTGATCGTAACGTAATATCCGTCCGGATCTCGGAGCGAGAACTCCTTCGTTTGAGTATTCATGTTGAGGTGTGGTTCTTCTTCGAACCGAGTGACTAGAGAGCGTGCCCTTTCCAGTGCCAGGTCGAAATCATCGACACGGAAGAACAGCAGGAGACCGTTGCCGGGTGTCGCGTGATTGGGGCTCATCAATGATGGATGCTCGTGGGCGCCCCATTTGTGAAGGCAGAGCAAGACAGTCCCGTCTGAATCGAGGATTTGCCCAAAGTAGTCATGGGCAGGAAGTGTGCCCGGTTGGCCGAACAGCGCCTGATACCATTTGAAGCTGCGCGGGACGTCGCTCACCCCTATGATTGTCCATGTGCGCTTCATCGGTCTCCCATGGTGGCTTAAGTCTTGCCAAAACCAAACTGGGTAAGCGTTGAGCGACGGCAAGAAGTCTTCGCCGCCGACCCGGCAAATACTCTGTTTAGTCGCGTCAAAGTGCGGGCCCGAACTTGCAGTATCATTCTATGCCGACAAGCGGATTTTCTGAGGCGCTGCGGAGTCGTCTGCCATCCAGAGACTGTCCAACGGCGGACTAGGGGCACTCGTTCGGCCACAGCCTCCACGCAATGCTTGCTGGCCAAAGCTACGAATAAATAGAGAATTGGCGGCCCGGCCGGTACCGCCACGGTTCAGAACGACTCCGAGAACCGTGCCTCCAGAAACTCTCCGAGTCTTCCGGTCACTTTGAATTGGGGGATCGGATCGAGTTCCTTGAACGCCGACGTGAAAGCGTTCGACAGACTCCAGATCGTCCGAGGCTTGAATTCCTCGTACTTCGGTTCGAAGTAAAGGTCGTGTACCGTACGAGCCAGATGCTTCGGTGCCTCCAGTTTGCCTTCCACGAACGCCTCGTAGATGACCACCTTCGCCGTGACGTCGGTGAGTTCACTCCTCTGCCACGCCTCTACTTGCTTTCGCATAGGTTCGAAGTTGCGCTGCATCCGATCCACGCCGACCGAAACACAGTCGATCAGAGAGAACGACTTCGAGTGCTTAGCGAGCACAGGCGTAAAGTCTCCCGAAAATGCCATGTTCGAGCACACGAAAACCCGATACCCGCAAGTCATCGCGAGACGCATGCTCTTGTCATGGGAATTTCGAAGACCGATGGAGAAACGGCAGCCCTCCATCTCGGTTGCAAGGTCGAGCACGCCGAACATCTTCATGCCATCGGGCGACACGGCGTACTCATCGTGGACGACTCCGATGTGGCGAAACCCGAGAGTTTCGATCAGAGCCTGCACGATCTCGTGATGTGGGATCGGACGGTGCGTTTCGGTGGCTGGCGGTGTGGGCACCAGCACCAGTTCTTCGCGGCCAATGGTTCGGCCGCTATAGCCAATAAGCGTACTTGTTTCTGACATGCTGCTTCCTCCTTGTTGGATTGAGTTGTGATTTCTGCGTGGGTGAGAACGAAAAGGGGGATGAAGAGGTCAATGACGACAGCTATTCAACTCAACCGAACAACGATGCTTGTTCGGGGACAATCGTCCTGCCGCGAGGCCTTCTACTTAGCGACCCTGGTCGTTGCCCGAAGATCAAGACCGAGTCGCCGCCGATAGTTTCGTCGATAAGGACAGCAGGATTGCTCAGGCCGTTCAGCAGATTGGGAGTCGCCGCGACGGAAGAGGCGTCATCCAGTGGGCAAGCGGTCGATGGGAATAGTTTCTTATGTTCCGTGCTTAGGGCCTTCCAAACTGAATCAGCCGTTTCTCCAATTCCATTTCTCTCGACGAGTTCTCGCGCCATTGCCGACAGCATGTCATCGTCTTCATCGATATTCTGTAGTCCTTCTCCCGCGAACTTGCCCTCCATGGTGAGTGCCACCAGCAGCTTCTTTCCCATAAGCCGCAAACAAGCCGTCTGCATCGTCCCTTCGTAGCAGAGGAATTTCACCCGCACTGGCCGACTCTGGCCGATGCGCCAGGACCTGCGACTGGCCTGTCTCAGAGTGTGCAGCGAGTATCCCGACTCATAGAAGACGATGGTTGGGAAGTCCAGCAAGTCCAGACCAGTCTCTACGAGCTTGGGATGGCAGATGACCACCTGTACGCCACTCTTCACCTGCCTCGCGTACCAAGCTTCGCGCTTCGATGTGTCCACGCTGGCACGCAGCACAGCGCTTCGGATGCCCTCATCATTCAGAATCCCTTGCAGCCGAGCGGTGACGTCGTGTTTGTGCGTGTACACCGCAAATACCTGGCAACGCCGTCCTTCCGCCAGTTCCGTCTTGATTTCCTGAATGAGCCGGCATTCTTTCGAGTAGAGTCTGGCCGGTGGCAGGTCGCGCGTCTCGGCAATCACAAATCTCACTTTGCGTTTCAGTTCGCCGTCGAACTCGGTGCCATGCAAGGTGCCCAGTCCGTAAGGATGGTCTGGATAGACCAGCAACGTGTTTAACATCGTGCTCAGCACTGAGCGGTTGCCCCGATGCTTCTTCAATGCTGCCCGGATGTTGTCTTCCAACTCCCGGTAGGCTTCCCTCATGTCCTCGTCCATTGGCACACTGATGTAGCTTTCTTCGTATGGCGGCAGTTCATCCGAAATGTCTTCCAGAAAGACGAAGGCACACAACTGCATCAGGAATTCGCCGAAAAGGAGCGGCGAAGCGCCAGGTTTCCGTCGAACCACACTTGTCGTCTTCGCTTTCGAGCAGCGGTTGTCTTCGGGCTCTACTTTGGTGATGGTTTCGAGGACGCCGTAATCCTGAGTAAAGACGCTTCTTCCCGTCGCACCCCACTCGTAGCCGTGTTCTTTCATTCTTCTGGCTTCGAGCCGGTACAGGGTGTTGAACAGATCGTCGGCGAAGCCCCCTAAGAGTGTCCCAGTCAGGCCGACAATGCGGTCCGAGCAGGCTGCAAGAGTCCCAAGGGCATTCCCCTGCGCGGTGTCGCCGGCCAGCTGGTGGACTTCGTCGCAAATGGCATAGTCAAACCAGCCCGGCATGTATCGCCCAATGAATTCGATCGGCGCCATTCTCTGGGTTTTGTCGAGGTCTGCCTGCCAGAGCGGACTGTGCAACGGACGGCAAGGCTTGCCGCCCCGTGCCTCAATTGTTTCGGCAAGCTTGACGTTGTCGAAGTCTGCTGCAGTCAGCCGGCCGGATTCCACAATCACAGGCTGCCCGGTATCTGGGTTCACCACGCAACCCAGATACTGACCTGAACGCGGCACTCGATAGGCGTGGCGCCAGAAGTATCCGAGTTTCGCCCGCTCCCGCCCCACAATGAACAGGGACGGCCTTCCGCACACCGACATCCAGCGTTGTCGCGAACTCGGTGCATCCCTCCGCAGGCGCAGTTCGCTCAGTGTGGTATGCAGTCCCTCGCGGACGATGTTGCCTTTCCTGAGCTTCACTTCGTTCACGCCGTGGTCCTTGCTCTCATCTCCTCCGTTTCGAAAGTCGTCGACCACGAAAACACGAACGCCCGGCAGAGTGAGAAATGTTTCCCGGGCCCACTTCTCCACCAGATGTGGTGGAACCATGGCCAAAGCGGTGAAAGGCTCTCCGTTGCTGTGGACGTGGGCTCCCCCGAGTGAGATCAGTGTCTTTCCCGTACCGCATTCCGCTACGACCATACCGGTTCGGGCCCGCTGCCAGCGTTTGGCAAGTCCCATGATCGCGATCGCCTGCGCAGGAAATGGCTTTCGCAGCAATTCTCGCAGTCGAGGAGAAATGGGGTCTTCAACCCGGTGGAGCGCCGGATATTCCTGGAGTATGCGTCCTCCCAGGTGCGCGGCGTAGGCACGCATGTAGTCATAGATCGTCGATAGTTCTGGCATGGGACTCCCTTTGAAATGTGTCGGAGGGTTATCGCAGGGAAAGGAGGAAGGAATAAGGCTGGAGCGAACGAACGGGAGCCGTCCGCGAAGACGCCTGCGAGACAAATGGACCAGTAGGTGGCGCCGTTGCGACCGCGAAAAGGTCGGCCTTAGCGCCTCAATACGTAATTTGCTGTTGCTTCTGAGCTCAGCCTGGCGGCACGCACGGGTTACCGTCGTTCAGCGATCTTTATCCAGTTCGCTAGCGGTCCGCAGCTTCTTTACATCAAGAACGTCTTGCTCCCGGCCACTTGCGAGTTTGTTCCGGATCAGATCGTCCTTGGAGATCACGTTGATTTGCACCTCACCATCGATGACGCCCTCAACCCGGTTCTGCCAGGCCTGATCGAAAGTGAGGCCATCGATGCGCTGCAGGATATCTATGCGCGCGGGCGGTTGGCCAATCTGGAAAGTTGAACCATCCATGAAATCCTGAGGACTGAGCCCATCAAGAGGTGCGCCGTATTGCGTGAGCGCACGATACACGGCAGTACTGTTCTCCTCGTCGGAGCGAATCAGCAGATCAAGGTCCTTGGTAGCTCGCGGTTCAGCGTAGACACCGAAAGCATACCCCCCCACGACCAGGTACCTAACGCGGTGTTCGTTGAATGCGCGTAGCAGTTCTTTCAGATCTTTCGGCATCATCGATCGAAACTCCCTTGAAAGCGGCAGCGAAGCTGTAGGCCGCTTCACTCACATCCCAGACAGCTGAGAGCCGATCTCCAATCGGTAGACTTTGCCAGTAGAGATATGTCTCCCGTTGCTGCCGTTCGGCATCGGTAACCTTCCTGACACTTTTATCAGAACTCATGTTCACCGCCGTACGCTGTCTACCACCCGGCCTAAGGACTCCGAGACGATTATATTCTCACGTTCACCGACCCAGCTTTCATTTAGGCTCAAATCGCGTTCTGCTGCCAAGCATCCCAACCACTTGACCGTCGATGAATATGCCTTGAAGACTCAGCTTAGGCCACTGAACCGGGCCGGTTTCGCTCGGAAACCTTATGGCCTCACTTTCAACGCCCCAGCTCAGCCAATCGAGTAGCTGTTCCTTATTGGCCTGAACGACACAAGGGGAACAACCAATACCCACAGCGGGAACAATCGCGCGATGCGTTTGCAGCTCTTGAGCAAACCAGTTGGCCCAATCCGGCATACCAGGAAGCCCGTGAAGATGCGCGACCGCAGACCAGACAAACGCATTGTCTGAACTGGCCAGAAGAGTCTTTCCTGACGCCACCGGGCTGCCCGAGGCAAGTTCCTCAGACAAGCCAATCAGGTGCCGTAATGGCTTCTTGCGTCCGCTGATCTGAATGGCGCCCTTGAAACACTGAGCATTGCGATCAAGGCACACTCGCATGGGCGGGACGCTGGGGCCCTCGACCATGAATCGTTCGCCCAACGAAATAGCTGCACTGATCGCGGCAATCTGAGTGTCTCCGCCGACCACCGAAAGCAGGTGGGCTTTGGCTTGTTTTGGAGGGTCGGGTAGTAACTCGCCGATGAAGCGATCAAGGCGCAACTTTATGCTTGTCGTTGTCTTTTCCGTGACCTTCACATAGGTGAGCCAGCCAAAGCGAAGGTGGGCATTCTTCATGTCTCTTCCTTCTTCTCGTGGGTGAGGATTTGGGTCCTGCCATTGGCGAAAACCAGCGTCAATTCGTGAGAAAGCCGCTCACGATCGTGGAGGATTTTCGTGCCGTCCTCCTCCTCTTCTTCCCAGTGATCGGTGAACTTGATGGACCGCCAGTGTGCGATGTGACGGTTCTCTCCTTCCCCGAACAATCCGTTGAGCATTCCCGCGGTGCATAGCAGTCCCACATGACCACCATGCAAAGGCGTAAGCGGCCGGCCTCTGGCGTGACCGAGTTTGGGGAGAAGAACGCGAGCCGCTTGCCGGTAGGCGGCTGAGTCCAAAATCAGGTCTTCTACTTCGTCCAACGGAATACCTGCATTCGTCAGTACCACTGGACCCGAAGGCGGAAGGTGATACTCAATCTCCACGCTCTCGGTGAGCGGTGAGACATCAGTTTGCGTGACGGCCGCCTCAAGAAACCGGGTGTCGCCGATCAAGGCCGCGTCCGAGAGTCGCGCATGTCGTTTGCGCCGGATAGCCAAGAGCACAATCTGTTTGTATTGCACGCACTCTGGTTCGGTGAGGCGCAAGACTCGGATGTCTGTGAACTGCTCGGCGAGCAACCTCGCGCACTTCGTCAACCGCTGCTGTGGAATCACGAAAATCAGGACACCACCCGGTTTGAGCCAGCGGTAGGTGTGTTCCAGAAACACGTATTCGAGGCGTTGATTGTTGCTGTCCCCGCATTCCCAGTCGTAAGGCGGATTTAGATAAAGCAGTGAAATGCTTTCTGCCTGACAGCGGACATCTATGGCATTGGCCTGTATGGTCTCGATTCCCAGGGCCCGTGCCTGTTCTGTGCGATGCGAATCAATCTCAATGCCGTATCGATGGGCAGGAGCGTCACCGACTAAGGTTCTGAACGCAACGCCGTCTCCAACGCATGGATCAACAGCGGAGAATCGGTTGGGAAAGGCCAACCAGTTCTTGAGTCTCTTGGCTTCCGCGATGGGAAGCGGAAAGAATCCCAGCTTGGTCTGTCCGTAAGGGCGCATACTGCTTCCTCCTCATTGAGTGACTGGGTGGCTTTCAAGGATGGCAATTCCCGCACAATGAGTGAGGTCCGGCCAGTTGGGAAACGGTTTCCGGGCGCTTTCACGAAATATGCTGATCAGGCGGCGAATGATCTGTCGGCGCTGGTAGAGGGTTTCCACCAAGCGCTCCAGGCCATCGCGGTCACCGTCGTACCACTCCGCTGGAACGTCCATCGCACACCGCCAGATGGCATCACAGCCCATCTCTTCTGCCCGGGTGAGGGCTGGCTCAAATGACTCCCAGCCTGTCACTCCTTGGTATACGCAGTTGTTTGCGAATACACCTCTGAGTGGAAAATCTGGAAACGTCCATTCGCCGGCATTGAAGCAATAGCCCTGGTCGACGAACGCCGCTGTGTACCTGGGACTATGTGTTTTGTTCCGGTAGAAGACCGCCTGCCGGCCGTCCGCATTGCAGGTCCACTTATCCAGAACGAGGACTCGGGCAAAGTCCGCCACATTGCTGACCTTCGAAAGCAGCTCTTGTGGCAAGTAATCCAATGCCAGCCCAGGGGAGCCGCAATACAGCGATCCCATCTGCTTGCCACTTCGGCACGGAATTTGTGTGCTGGCCAACTGGATTCGCAATTCCGTCGTGTGCTCAATCAGCCATTCGGACAATTCAATGACAACAACCTGAGGAATCGGAAGGCCAAGTGCCAGACCCAATCTGCCGGCCAGCATCTCGTTGGCAAGCACTTTGATGTGTTGTGGATTGTTTTGGAATTTGGTGACGTAGCAGTTTCCGTCTGTTGCCCGGAGCAGATGGGCCTGCGCTCCTCCGCGAAGGGGACGCAGATGTTGGACTGCGGAGATGCAAGGATACATATGCACCTCCTGAACTTTGGGTGTGGTGAGGAGCTAGAGGATTGAACGGACAGCAAATCCCCTTGGGTCAGATCGGCTCGAACAGCAAGTTGGGGCGCATCGTGTAATGTGGAATGACGCTATTAGAAGGATGAGGAGCTATCGTGTAGTTGAGGATCGTCTCAAGGTTCTCTTCCGGTCAGATCGCTGAGGATGTTCCAGTGAGCCGCCGTAGGAGAGCGATGCGCCCGCAACCATGCCCGCTCTGTGGTCGTCATTGAGTCGTGGCAGAGGGTGTCCTCTTCAGCGAGCCGTATCGTCTCCAGTTTTTCCAATTGCTGCCGGAGCTTCAAGAGCCGCTCGTTGTCGCTTTTGGGTCGAGCGAGATCGATTGCCAATGCAACCACGAAACCCAGCCGGTTTTGCCGTCGATGCAGGCTGGCGTTCTGCACCAGCCAATCCCAGTCCATGTCGACGTAAGTCACCGCAAGCCACGGCAGACCTTCAACAATGCGTGAGTCCAGGTCCCTTTCATCCAAAGCGTCGAACAACAATTCTTTCGGATCAGGTGATTTCTTCTCTTTGAGGTAAGAAAACTTGGGATAGCCAAGTGCTCGCAGATCTCCTGCATAATCACGCTTCTTCATACATGTGATCTTGGTTTCAGTGGCAAAGGTCAGAGAGGCTCCGTATCTCCACTGACCATCCGGACATATTCCGAATAGGCGAACAGACGGTCTCTCTGTCTTCCTGAGATCTCCTTCACAATGCCCAACTCCATCAAATGGTTCAGGGCACTCGTCACGGTCGGTACCGTCAGCCTCAGAGCTTTCGCCGCGGTACGGATTCGGAGGTAAGGACTTGTCTGCATGAGTTCATGTACGCGCAGAGCCGACGCAGCCCCGCGCCCCAGGTTCTCAATCTTGCTCCTGTTCTTGGCAAACAGCTTCAATGTCCTCTCCGCCGTCTCCGCCGCTTCATGGGCCGTCGAGGCCACTCCGTCGAGAAAGAATGCCAGCCAATCCTCCCATGCGCCGTCGGTCCGTACCCGCTGCAACAGTTCGTAGTAACGGCTTCGATGGGTTTTGAAAAACAGACTCGGATACAGCAGGGGCTCAGTCAGGGCCCGCTTCGCACACAATAGAAGGGTAATGAGCAGGCGTCCGACCCGCCCATTGCCATCCAGGAAGGGATGGATGGACTCGAACTGAACGTGCACGAGTCCCGCTTCTAAAAGGACAGGGAGTTTGTGTTTGTCATCATGCAGGAAGTTTTCAAACTCATTGAGACACTCCATCAATCGCTCAGGCGGGGGTGGTACAAACGAAGCGTTGCCCGGGCGCGTTCCGCCAATCCAGTTCTGCGAACGTCGGAACTCGCCAGGCATCTTGTTCGCTCCCCGGCCGCCCCTGAGCAGAATCGCATGGATTTCGCGGATCAGGCGGAGCGACAGGGGGAATCCGCCTTTCAGGCGCTTCAATCCGTGCTGCATGGCCGCGACATAGTTGGACACCTCTTCCACATCCTCGACGGGCACGTGCGGCTTCGCTTCGTTCTCGTATAGAAGCAGATCAGCGAAAGATGACTGAGTACCTTCGATTTGGGACGACACGAGCGCTTCTTTCCGCACGTATAGGTAAAGGAGGAATCGGATATCCGGAAGGAGCTTTGTCATTCCGTTGAGACGGCCCAGACCTTGATTGGCGCGATCCAGGTATTGCAGCAGCCCGTTCAGCTGCAATTCGGGAACTGGAGGCAGCGGCGGCGGAATGAAAGCACGAACGGTCTCCCCTGTCACGGTACTGGTGACATACGTTCCCAGCCGGTTTTGCGGTGTTTGGGCTGACATATTGAAAGCTCATCCTTTAATAAGGAATCTTGTTATTAAAGGATAATGCCTTATCCTTTAATAAGCAAAACTTGCTATTAAATGAGGGATTGGGCAAGCGTAGGCGTAGGCGTACGCGCTTAATATCCAATGTGATTGCATATTTTGCATGCCAAGGATAAGACGTTTGGATTCAATGGAGTACGTTGTCACGACCCGCCGTTTTGTGCCGCCCGATCAACTTCAGCCAAGACTCGCTGAAGGATCTCGAGGCCATCCAGCTGGTCAAGTGACCGCAGCCCAAGCGATCGAAGAATTGCGGTCACGGTACTCGGCTCAACATGGTTCAGAACCTCGTCGAGTCGGCGCAGTTCCGCATCTACGGCACGCATCTCGTTCAATACATTCTGGAGGACTGCCGGTTCACGAATCTGACTGGGGTTCCAGACCCTGGCGATCCTCTTTAGCACACCACGATAGAAGCGTTTGCCAACAGCGTCGGCCATTCCCTCGATCTCGCGAACGAGCGAGCCTGATCTGGCACTGTCTGAACTCTCTGCCGCGGCGCTAGGCCGCGACGGATTTGCAGCATTTGGCCGTTTCCCTTCACGCCAGCCTTGGGGTGTGGCCCAGTCGAACAAGTGTGGAATGTCCTTGGGTCGTTTCCGGTCGTCCAAGTCCACCCACACTCCCGCGAAGTAGTACAGATAACGTCCAAGCCCGAAACAACTCGCAGCCCGTTTGAATGATTGGGCTTCAAATGCCTGGTCTACTTTATCCAGCTCGTCAATGAGCAGAACGCGCGGCTCCTCGCATTCCAGGGCGCGGAGCAGAGGCCCGGCCACGTAGAATTGCCTGCCATGCAATTCGGCCTGGAGAGATTCCCAGTCGACGATAGCGGACCTGGACTTGAGTTCGACACAAAGGCGCTGCAATGACTCATCAAACTTGCCGATCGCTTTTTCCTCGTTAATACCTTCATAGCACTGCAGGCGCTCAACTGTTGTGTGCCCGGCAGCTGCAACCGCGTAGGCCAACTGAGTCTTCCCGCTTCCGGCGGGCCCTTCGAGAAGAAGGGGCCGGTGCAGTGCGTCGGCCAGGTAGACCGTTGTCGCCGCTACTGAATCGGCGATATAGCCGGTATCCCTGAGCCTGCTCTCGACTTGATCCACAGATGTGAACACATCGCGTCCTTGGGGCGGCAACGGTCCGCCACGCCGGAGAACTTAGAGTGAACGCGAATCTCGGTCAAATCGGGTCTGCCAGTTCGGTGAAGTTTTGACTCAGCCGGAGTCAGCGGGTACAACATGCAGAACGTCGCCAAGGAGTGCCTTCACATGCAACCAGCCGCAGTGAAGTCAAATTCTGAACGTTCGCAATTCCCGAACCTTCCAAATACGCCACATCCATCGCGATTCCTGGGCACCAAAGCTGCAGCCAGATATTCCGGCATTCCGGCCGGCACGCTGAGGGCCTGGAGGTGTCAGGGCATCGGTCCGAAATTCTACAAACCCCGCGGGCGCGCACTGTATGATATTGCCGATCTGGATGAATTTATCCAGTCGGGCATCCGCGTTTCTTCTGTGCGCGCAAGCAGGGAGGAACGGAATGTCTATCTACCAGCGGGGTGATGTTTGGTACTACCTCTTCTACATCAATGGAAGGCGTTACCGCGGCAGCACCAAAACCAAAAACGAGAAACAAGCGGAGCGAGTCGAGGCCAGAAAGAGGGTCGCGGCAGAGGCCGGCGAGTCGTTACGGCCCAGGCGGGTTCCTCTCGTCCGGGACTTTGCCAAACCATTCCTGGAATGGCTGGACAAAACTAC
>Ga0335085_10003327_pt1 | contig 28057 bp, 20 predicted proteins | sample Lox_Sample_45_FD_206712 | JGI IMG/M metagenome (GOLD analysis project Ga0335085, IMG submission 206712) | Soil microbial communities from Loxahatchee National Wildlife Refuge, Florida, United States - Lox_Sample_4.5 | ecosystem: Environmental > Terrestrial > Soil > Wetlands | place: USA... | reverse complement strand
TCAGCCGCGCGATCTTCGCCGCCTACCGCCACCGCCACCGCCGACCGCTCGCGTCGCTGCACGTACGCCGCGGCGACTACGTCCAGCCGGGCGCCGAGGAGGCACGGGGGAACCTGGCAGCGGCGGGCTACTACGAGCGGGCGGTCGCGATGATCGGCGACGACGTCGCCTACCTCGTCTTCTCCGACGATCTCGACTGGTGCCGGCGCTCGCTCGCGCTCGACCGCGTCGAGTTCGTCGACACCGACGCCCCAACCTCGCTCTCGCTGATGACGCTCTGCGACGTCAACGTCGTCGCGAACAGCAGCTTCAGCTGGTGGGCGCCTACCTCAACCCGGGCTCGGACGTCTATGCGCCGAGCCGCTGGTTCGGACCGGGGATGCCGCCGCCGAACGATCGCCAGGACGACATCGTGCCGCCGAGCTGGCGGACGATCCCGGTGTTCACCGACTTCGAAAGCTCTACGCCAGGAGCTGCAGCACCTGCGGCGTGACAACGTCCTGCGTGTAGCGGGCGGCGAGCAACTCCGCGGCGGACTCCACGAGTCCGAGGCCGCGCGACGGATCCGCCAGGAGCGCAGCGGCCGCACGAGCGAGCTCGTGCGGCGTCTCCGCGAGGAGCGCCTCGGCCCCGTCACGGACTGCGAGCCCTGACACGGCGACGCTCGTCGCGACGACCGGGCGTCGGTAGGAGAAGGCCTCGAGCACCTTGATCCGAGTTCCTCCGCCGTGGACGAGAGGCGCGACGACGACGTCGGCCGCCTCGTAGTACGGGCGGAGATCGGGGACCGCGCCTGTGACCTGGACGTTCGGTGTCGTAACGACACGACCGTCGTGTGCGCCGACAACGGTCGCCGTCGCGCCGGGATGGCTTTCTCGCACGAGGGGCAGGATCTCCTGCACAAGCACGTTCGCTGCCTCCCGGTTCGGCTCGTACGTCAGGTTCCCGACGAAGAGGAGCCTCCCGTCCCCCGTCGGCGGCGGGATCGGCGGCGGGAGCCGCACGGCGTTCGGCAGCATGGCGACCGCCCGGCAGCCGTAGCGCGTCCCGATCTGGCGCGCCTCGTGCTCGGCCGCCGCGCAGACGACATCGGCGTCGGGCAGCCAGGCACGTGCGAGCCGTCCGACCGCGTCAGCCTCTTCCCTGGCGCCAAGCGAGCGCGCCAGCGGTTCCTCGTCCTCGTCCATGTCGATGACGAGCCGTTTCGCTTCCAGGGCGCGGGCGAGCGTCGAGGCGAACGGCGCCAGGTAGCCGCGGAGCGCGACGAGCGCTCGAGGACGACGCGACTTCGGGCCGAGCCGGACAGACGCCTCCGCCGCGAGCGTCGGCGGCGCGGCCAGGGCGCGCGACGGCTGCGGCGCCGTGCGCACGAGCCGCTCGCGCAGTGCCGGATCGGCGAGCTGCCTCTTCACGTGCGCCTCCACAGCCGAGCCGCTCACCGGCTCCAGGACGACGAGCGAGCGGGCGAGCGACTGCGGCCACTCGACGTCGGCCACCGGACCGGAGACGGGGACGACCACGAGGTCGACCTCGAACCCCCCGGCAAGGGCTTCAAGCAGCATCCCGGCGCGCATCGCAAGCCCGTTCCCGCCGGCTTGCGGCACAGCCGGCGATACCAGCACCGCGACGCTCACGCCGCTCACTCTAGGAGTCGCTGGACGGCCACCCCCTGGGTGAGAGAAGATGCCCGCGTGACGGATCTGGGGGGAGAGCTCGCGGCCCGGCAGCGGGCCGACACGGTGCAGGCGGTGCTCTACCGGATCGCCGCCCTGGCGAGTGCCGCAGAGGACATGCAGCAGTTCTACGAAGAGGTGCATGCGGCCGTCGGCGAGCTGATGGACGCGCGGAACCTCTACATCGCGCTCTACGACGAGGAGCGCCGGCTGATGAACTGGCCCTACTACGTCGACGACGTCGACGACGACATCCCAGACCCGAACCAGTGGTACGCGTTCGGCGAGAGCCATGCGCGCGGAACCACGGCTTACGTGCTCCGCACGGGCGAGCCGCAGCTCCTGTCGTACGAGCGGATGCGGCAGCTGATCGAGCAGGGCGAGATCGAGCTGATCGGCGCTACGACCGAGGACGCGAGCTGGCTCGGAGTGCCGCTGAAGGCAGAGGGACGCACCGTCGGCGTGCTGGTCGTCCAGTCGTACACGAAGGACGTGCAGTACACCGAAAACGACAGGGACCTGCTGGCGTTCGTGGGCCAGCACGTCGGCGCCGCCCTCTCGCGCGCCCGCGCGATCGAGGAGACCCGGCAGCGCAACGCGGAGCTGGCCCTGATCAACAGCGTGCAGGACGCGCTCGCCCGCGAGCTCGAGCTGCAGGCGATCTACGACGTCGTCGGCGACAGGCTCCGGGACGTCTTCGACGCCCAGGTCGTGAGCATCTCGGTCTACGACGAGAATCGAGGGCTCCTGCACTTCCCGTACGTGCTCGAGCGCGGCGAGCGCCTCGAGGAGCAGCCGATCCCGCTGATCGGCTTTCGCAGGCATGTGATGGAGACGCGAGAGCCGCTGCTGATCGAGGAGAGCACGCCCGAGATCGCCGAGCGCTACGGGAACCCGTACGTGCTCAGCGGCGAGCCGGTGAAGTCGTGCGTCCTCGTGCCGCTCCTCGTCGGCGGGCGTGCGACAGGCGTGATCTCGATCCAGAACGTCGACCGGACGCACGCCTTCGACGAGGACGACCAGCGGCTGCTCATGACCCTCGCCGGCAGCCTCAGCGTCGCGCTCGAGAACGCCCGCCTCCTGCACGAGACCCGCCGGCGGAACGCGGAGCTCGCGCTGATCAACACCGTGCAGGAGTCGATCGCAGGAGAGCTCGAGCTGCAGGCGATCTACGACACCGTCGGCGACAACCTCCGCGACGTCTTCGACGCGCAGGTCGTCGACATCGCCCTGTACGACGAGGCGGCGGGGCTCCTTCATTTCCCGTACACGATCGAACGCGGAGTGCGCTTCCCGGACGAGCCGATCCCGCTGATCGGGTATCGCAAGCACGTGATGGAGACGCGAGAGCCGCTCCTGCTCGACGAGAGCGGCCCCGAGGTCGCCGAACGATACGGAAACCCGTACGTGCTCAGCGGCGAGCCCGTCAAGTCGGCCGTCTTCGTGCCGCTGCTCGTCGGCGGCCGCGCGACGGGCGTGATCTCCCTCCAGAACGTCGACCGGCCGCACGCCTTCGACGAGGACGACCAGCGGCTGCTCATGACACTGGCAGGCAGCCTCAGCGTCGCGCTCGAGAACGCGCGCCTCGTGCACGAGATGCGCCAGCGCGTCACGGAGCTCGCGACCGTGAACAGCCTGGGGCAGGCCCTGGGTGAGCACCTCGACCTCGACACGCTGATCGAGCTGGCCGGTGAGGGGGTGCGCAACACATTCGAGGCGGACATCGCCTACGTCGCCCTCCTCGACCGGCCCGCCGGCAGGATCGACTTCGCGTACTTCTACGAGTCCGGCGAGCGGCGTCCGCAGGAGCCGATCGCCTACGGCACCGGTCTGACCTCTCAGATCATCGACTCGCGCGAGCCGCTCCTGCTCAACCGGCCGCGGCAGTTCGAGGAGCTCGGGGCCCCCCGGGTCGGCACTCCGGCACGCTCGTTCCTCGGGGTGCCGATCCTGGCCGGCGACGCGGCGATCGGCGTCGTCAGCGTCCAGAGCATCGAGCAGGAGGGGCGGTTCGGAGAGGCGGACGCGCGGCTGCTCGCGACGATCGCCGCCAGTGTCGGCGCCGCGCTCCAGAACGCGCGCCTCTTTGCCGAGGTTCAGCGCCAGCGGCAGTACTTCGAGTCGCTCGTCGAGATCAGCCCCGTCGCGATCATCGTCATGGATCCGGACGAAGTGGTCACCGACTGGAACCCCGCCGCCGCCGAGCTGTTCGGCTACACACCCGAGGAGGCGGTCGGGCGGAAGATCGACGTGCTCGTCCTCGGCGACGAGGGAAGCGAGGAGAGCCGCACGATCACGCGGGAGGCACTCGAGGCGGGCCGGGCGCAGCGGCTGGCGCGGCGGAGGCGGAAGGACGGGAGCGAGGTCGACGTCGAGCTGATGCTCGTCCCGCTCTCGTTCGCAGGCGAGCACGTCGGCTTCTACGCGATCTACCACGACGTCAGCGAGCTGCAGCAGGCGCGTCAGGAGGCGGAGGCGGCGACGCAGGCGAAGAGCGCGTTCCTCGCGACGATGAGCCACGAGATCCGCACCCCGATGAACGCGGTCATCGGGATGACGGGGCTGCTGCTCGCGACCGAGCTCACGCCCGAGCAGCGCGAGTTCGCCGAGGTGGTGCGGGGCAGCGGCGATGCGCTCCTGCACGTGATCGACGACATCCTCGACTACTCGAAGATCGAGGCGGGGAAGCTCGAGCTCGAGCGGATCCCGTTCGATCTGCGCGGGTGTGTGGAGACGGCGCTCGATCTGGTCGCGCCGCGTGCTGCCGAGAAGAGCCTCGAGCTGGGTTGTCTGGTGGGGGAGGGTGTGCCGGCGGGGATCGTCGGCGACGGGGCGCGGCTTCGCCAGGTGCTTCTGAACCTGCTCTCGAACGCGGTCAAGTTCACGGAGTCGGGTGAGGTGGTGGTGCATCTCGAGGCCGACTCGGTCGGTTCCGGGTCGTGCCGCGTCCAGCTCGCGGTTCGCGATACCGGGATCGGGATCCCGGCGGAGCGGATGCACCGGCTGTTCGAGTCGTTCAGCCAGGTCGATGCCTCGACCACGCGCCGCTACGGCGGCACCGGCCTGGGGCTCGCGATCTCGCGGCGACTGGTCGAGCTGATGGGCGGGACGATGTGGGCAGAGAGCGAGGAGGGAAGCGGCTCGACCTTCCACATCGAGTTCGCGGCCGAGCCGGCCGAGGTGCCCCACGCCTATGACGCAACACCACTCCTGGAAGGCAAGCGGCTCCTGGTGGTGGACGACAACGCCACCAACCGCGAGATCGTCGTGAGACAGGCGCACGCCTGGGGCATGCAGACGGTCGCGGTCGCGCTGCCCTCGGAGGCCCTGGCGCTGGTCGAGGCCGGCGAGCGCTTCGACGTCGCGGTGCTCGACATGGTGATGCCGGAGATGGACGGGGCGGCGCTCGCGCGCGAGCTGCGCGCGCGGGGGGCCGGCGACACACCGCTCGTGCTCGCGACCTCGCTGGGCCGGCTGACGCAGGCGCCGGCGGAGGCGGGCTTCGCGGCGCAGCTGTCGAAGCCGCTCAAGGCCTCGCAGCTCTATGACGCGCTGATGCGCGCGCTCAGCCAGGGCTCCGAGGCGCCCGCGCAGCCTCCCACCCGCGTCGGCGCCGTCGGCGACGCGGTGGCCGTCTCGCCGCTACGGATCCTCCTGGCCGAGGACAACGCGGTCAACCAGAAGGTCGCGCTCGCGCTGCTGAAACGGCTCGGCTACCAGGCCGACGTCGTCTGGAACGGGCTCGAGGTGCTCGACGCGCTCGACCGCTCACCCTACGACGTCGTGCTGATGGACGTGCAGATGCCCGAGCTCGACGGGCTCGAAGCGACCCGCCGCATCCATCAGCGTTTCCCCGCCAAGCAACGACCCCTGATCATCGCGATGACCGCCAACGCCTTCGCCGAAGACCGCGAAGCATGCCTCGACGCCGGCATGGGCGGCTACGTCGCCAAACCCGTCCGCGCCGACGACCTCCTCGCCGCCCTCCGCCACGCACACCCCCTCCAGGAGGCGCCGGCATAGCGGAGCAACGAACGGGCGGTCGCATCCTCATCGTCGACGACAGCTCGGTCAACCGCATGGTGCTGAGCAAGACGGTGAGCGACGCCGGGCATGCTCCCGTCATCGCGGAGCACGGCCTCCGGGCGCTCGAGCTGCTCGGCGCGACGGACGAGCCGCCGGTCGACGTCATCCTGCTCGACCTCGAGATGCCGGAGCTCGACGGCTACGAGACGCTGGCGCGTCTCAAGGGCGACGAGCGCTTCCGGCACCTCCCGGTGATCGTGATCTCCGCCGTCGACGACCTGGCAAGCGTCGTGCGCTGCATCGAGATCGGAGCGACCGACTACCTCCCGAAGCCGTTCAACGCGGCCCTGCTGCGCGCCCGCCTCAACGCCTCGCTCGCCGAGAAGAGGCTCGCCGACCTCCGGCTCGAGTACCTGGAGCAGGTCGCGCGCGTGGTCGACGCCGCGGCGGCCGTCGAGGCCGGGAGCTTCGAGAGTGCGAGCCTCGAGGCCGTCGCCGCCCGCACCGACGCGCTCGGGCAGCTGGCGCGGGTGTTCCAGCGGATGGCGCGCGAGGTGGCCGAACGCGAGCGGCGCCTCGAGGCCCAGGTGCAGCAGCTTCGCATCCAGATCGACGAGGCTCGGGCGGACCGCAAGATCGCGGAGATCACCGAGACGGAATACTTCCGCGACCTCCAGCGCCGCGCAGCGAGCCTCCGCATCGACGCCGACTCCGACGGTCTCGGCTAGCGTCGCCTCCGTGGCGCGGCTCATCTCGGTCCATTCGTTCCGGGGCGGGACGGGCAAGTCGAACACCACGGCGAACATCGCGCTGCTGCTCGCGCAGCAGGGGCGGCAGGTCGGCGTCGTCGACCTCGACATCCAGTCACCCGGCATCCACGTGATCTTCGGTTTCGACCAGGACCGGTCGATGAGCCACTCGCTCAACGACTACCTCTGGGGGACCTGTGAGCTGCGCGCGGCCGCGCACGACGTCACGCCGGGCGCCAACGGCGGGCCCGCCGGCCGGATCTGGCTCGTCCCTTCGAGCATCCGTCCGATGGATATCGCCCGCGTGATGCAGGAGGGCTACGACGTCAACCGCCTCAACGAGGGCCTCCGGGCGCTGATCGACGCCCTGTCGCTCGACGTCCTCCTTCTCGACACCCACCCCGGCATCAACGAGGAGACGCTTCTCTCGATCGCGATGTCGAACATTCTCGTGATCGTGCTGCGCCCTGACGAGCAGGACTACGAGGGAACCCGCGTCACGGTCGAGGTCGCCCGGCGGCTCGGCGTTCCGCGGATGCTCCTCGTCGTCAACAAGGCGCCCGACGTCTTCGACCGCAAGGCGATCGCGCAGCAGGTCGAGCAGATCTACAGCTGCCCGGTCGCCGCGGTGCTGCCGCACTCGGAGGACCTGATGGTGCTCTCGAGCAGCGGTGTGTTCGCCGGGCGCTATCCCGACCACCCGCTGACGGCGCTCTACCGCGACATCGCGGCCCAGCTCGGTTAGGTGACCGACCGCGACGGGGGCGGCTTCCTCGACCGGGAGCAGCTGCTCGGCGGAGCACCGGCACGCCGCGCGGCCACGCTCCTCTACCTGATCGAGGGACGAACGGCGCGCCTTGCGGCACTCGGGCGGCGGCGCGTGGAACGGCCGCTGAGCGACGCGTCGGCGCAGGAGCGGGCACTCGCCTTCGTCGAGGCGTTCTCGCAGGCCGAGGCCGACGCCGCCGCGCCGAGCGTCTACGACCTCGAGCGCCACGCCGAGCGCTGGGCACCGCTCGTCCCGCACAACCCCCGGCTGCAGGCGGCGCTCGCCCGGGCCGTCGGCGAGAAGTACCGCTTCAGCCCGCAGCTGGCGCCCGGCATCGCCGCCGCCCTCTCGCTCGGCGACGACGAGGTGCGGCAGGCGTTCCGGTCGCTGTACGGCGAGCCGGTGGAGTCCGCCTTCGCGCGGCCGGCGGCGCGTGAGCGTGCCGCCTGGGCCTGGACGTCGTTCGCGAAGCGGCTCGAGAACCTGCCGCCCTTCTGGACGGCGTACGCCCTCACCCTCATCGAGACGGTCGGCGTCGACATCCTGGCGCTGCCGATCGCGCTAGCCGGGCTCTCGCCGGCGGCAGCGGTCGTGATCCTCGTCGTGCTCGGCCTCGTCAACCTCCTGACGACGGTGATGACGGCCGAGGCCCTCGTCCGCAGCGGCCCGATGCGCTACGGGAACGCGTATGCCGGGACGCTCTTCCGTGGCTTCCTCGGCAGCCGGGGGTCGCTCTTCGTGAGCGCGCTCCTCGTGCTCTTCAGCTTCATCTGGCTCCCCGTCTGCTACGTCGGGCTCGGCCGGACGCTTGCCGGCGTCACCTCGGTTCCCGCGGGCGCCTGGGTCGCCGCCCTCTTCGTCGCAACCGTGCTCTGCCTGCGCCGGGGCACGGTCGACGCGACGGTTGCGACCGTCCTCACGATCGGCGCCGTCGACCTCGTGCTGCTCGCCGTCCTCACCGGAGCCGCGTTCGCGCACGTGCACGAGTCGAACCTCCTCCACCAGGGTGCCCTCACCGCGCACGGCCGCCCCTTTGCCGTCTCGGCCGTCGGCCTCGTCTTCGGCGTCGTCCTCACGGCGTACTTCGGGCAGCTCGCAGCGACCACCTGCGGCAGCGTCGTGCTCGACCGCGATCCGACGGGCCGGTCGCTGATCCGCGGCTGTGCCGGCGCGCAGCTCACGGCGATCGCGATCTACGTGCTCTTCGTCGTCGGCGTGACCGGCGCCGTCGGCCACGACGCGCTGGAGAGCGCCACGGGAACCGTGGTCGAGCCGCTCGCGCGCGTCGCCGGCGCCGGGGTCAGCCTGGCGGGCTCCGTCTTCGCCGTCCTCGCGCTCGGCCTGGGATCGGTGATGGAAGGGCTCTCTCTGGCGTGGCTCGTGCAGGAGCGGATCCCGCAGGCGACGCCGCGGGTCCTCGTGCTCCCGCGACGGCGCGCCCGCCTCGTCTTTCGTGCGCGGCGCGCGAAGCTCCGCGTCGGGCTCGAGTACCTCGGCGCCGGCGTCGACGGCGCCCATTTCTCCGTGGACGTCGAGCGCCCCGGCACCGAGGAGCAGTCCGAGGTGGTGATCGCCGGCCACCGCGACCTCGTGCCGCCCGGCGACCCGAGCCGGCACCGGCTCTCGGTCGAGGTCCTCTCCGCGGACGACCGCCGGGCACGGGTCGCGGTGACGACGACGCTGCCGCTGGCCTACGAGGGCGAGCTCGACGACGGCGGGCTCGAGCTCACGGACGCGCTCGAGCTGTCCGACGCCGAGGCGCGGCTCGTCGCAGCGCTTGCACGTGCAGGCAGCGCGAGCGCGGCCGAGCTGGCCGCGAGCACCGGCTCGGACGACCCGCACGGCGCGCTCGAGCGCCTCGTGGCACGTGGATTCGCCGAAGCACGTGACGAGGCGGCCGGCCGGCGCTACTCGCTCCGGCTGGCGCCGCGGCGGGCGCGAACGGGCGCCGTCTGGGACGCACTGCGCGATGACGTCCGTCCTCGCCCGCCGCAGGCGCGGCGCATCCACACCGGCGTGGCCTCGAGCCGCTCCGGCCGGCTGTTCGTGTCGGCGCTCCCCCTGGCGCTGGCGTTCGCCTTCTCGGAGTACCTCGTCCTATCGGGAGCCGGCTCGTTCGCCGGGCTCCTCAGCTTCCTCGGCATCATCGTCGTCTCGCTGCTCGCGGGCCTCTGTCCGATCCTGCTGCTCGTCGCCGCCCGCCGGAAGGGCGAGTACGCGCCGGAGCCGGCCTGGGCGGTTCTCGGAAGCCCGCTGCTCCTCGTCCCGGTCTACGTCCTCTTCCTCGGCGTGCTCGTGCTTCACGCGGCCCTGATCTGGACCGCTCCCGCGGAGCGCGCAACCGCCGCGGCAGCTGCGTTGGCGATGCTCCTTGTCCCCGTGCTCCTCGCCAGGGCGCGCGCCTTCCGCCGCAGCGTGACGTTCGAGCTCTGCGACGACGCGCGCGCCGGGACGGCCCGCTTCGCCGTGCTCGCGGGCGACCGGCAGCCGGGCGGCCCCTCGGGTGCGATCGCGGACTTGACGTCGCTCCGGCGTGCGGTGTTCGTCGTGGGCAGCGACGCGGCTGCGGACGAGGTCAAGGTGTGGGCCCACCGCGTATCGCCCGAGGGCGAGAGCGAGGCGCTCGCCGCAACCGCCTCCGTGCGAAGCAACGGCGCCGTGATCGAGGAGGCGAACCTGGCGCTGTCGCGTGGCGAGGCGGTGTTCGGAACCGTCGCGGGAGCCCGGGTGGAGGTGCTCCTCAGGGGCGGGCGAGCCAGCTGAAGTCGGGCGGCGCCACCCGCTCCACCCCCCGCTCGAGCAGCGCGTGCGCGAGGATCGGCAGCGCGATCGTCGCGTCGCAGTAGCAGACCGCGCGTGCCGCGTTCTCCTCGATCTTGCCCCAGCTGATCGCCTCCTCGAACGTGCAGCCGGAGAGGCCGCCCCACTGCGGCGAGTCGGTCGTGACCTGCACGGCATAGGCATGCGGCGCGACCTCCTCGCCGCCTCGGACGAGGTCGATCATCACGGTGACGAGCTGGATCGTGTCCTTCGGGACGCCGCCGCCGACGTAGATCACCGACGTCTTCCCCGCCCGCTCGCCGATCTCCGCCAGCTGGCGGAAGTCGGCGAACTGGTCGAGCACGACACTGTGGCCGTGCTCGCGCGCGTGCAGCGTCGCGGCCACGCCGTAGCCGCTGTCGGCGAGGCCGGGCGAGAAGACGGGCACACCCGCACGCGCCGCCGCGGCCGTGATGCTCTCGACGCCGCGCTCGAGCTGGTACTCGCCGAACCGCCGCAGGAAGTCGGCCGACGAGTGCACCGAGCCCGCGTCGAGCGTGCCGATGAACTCGCCGATGAACCCCTCGAGCCGCCGGTACTCGAGCTCGTCGGCGTAGATGTCGTAGAAGCGGTCGATCTGGAGGCGCAGGAGCTCCGCGTCGTCGGCCAGGTGCGTCCCCTGGTAGTAGCTGAACCCGAGCCCCTCGAAGACGTCCTCCGAGAGGTTCGCGCCGGTCGCGACGACGACGTCGACAAGGCGGCTGTCGATCAGCCACCGCACGATTCCCGACTGGCCGGTCGTGCTCAGCGAGCCCGCGTAGCCGAAGAAGATGGTGTTGTCCTCCTCCTGGATCATGCGCACGAGCACATCGAGCGCGGTTGCGAGCTGCCGGCCCTGGAAGCCGGTGCGGCCCATCGCCTCGAGGAGGCCCGAGATCGACCGCGGCTCGACCGCAATCGACTCTGCCGGGCGGGAGAGGTGGCGCTCGCGGTCAGCCATCGGGCCCAAAGCCGAAGAGGAGTATGCCCTCGCGAATCAGCTTCGCGGCCGCGGCGCTCGTCACCTCGGACGGGTCGAGGTTCGGCGCCACCTCGACGAGGTCGAACGCGACGACCCGGAGCTCCGCGAGCGCGTACAGGAAGCCGGCGAGCTCGCGGAAGGTCGCACCACCGGGCTCGGGGGAGCCGGTGCCGGGAGCGACGCCCGGGTCGAGGACGTCGATGTCGATCGTCAGGTAGACGGGCCGCCCGCGCAGCCGCGCCGCCACCTCGTCCGGCAGCACGAGCTCGGGGCTCGTCCAGCCGACCCGGCCGGCAGCCGCGGTCTCCTCCCGCGCCAGCGAGCGGATGCCGAACTGGAAGACGTTCTCGAACCCGATCTCGAGGCCGGCCTGATGCGCCCAGCTCGCGTGGGTGATCGCGTCCCCCTCCCACTCGGCCCGCAGGTCGGCGTGCGCGTCGAGCTGCACGAGCGCTGCGTCGGGGTGCACCCGGCGCACGGCCCGCAGCCCGGCGAGGCTCACCGTGTGCTCGCCGCCGAGCAGCACGGCGATCCGGGCCTGCGAGAGCGCGCGTGCGAACGCCTCCTCGATCCTCTCCAGCGCGACCTGCGTGCCCGCGCCGGGCGGCACGACGTCACCGAGGTCGACGATGACGACGTCCTCGAGATCGCGTTCGAGCACGGGGCTGAAGGTCTCCAGCGACTCCGACAGGCGGCGAATGGCGAGCGGCCCCTCACGCGAGCCGCGCCGGAACGACGCCGTCAGGTCGAACGGAGCGCCGATGATCGCCGCGGCCGCGCGTGCCTCGGCGGCGGGTACCGCCAGCGTGAAGAGCGGCTCCGGGCTCAAGAGACCGGCAGCCGCCGCGTCGCGATCCGTCCGATCTCGGCTTCGACCGCGGGCAGCTCGCGGAGGAGCGCAGGCACCGACCCCGGTGGGAAGACGATCAGCCGGACGCCGTCCCGCGCGACGACCGAGGCATAGTCCGGGCCGGTGCTCCACTCGAGCACCGCGAGCTCGCCGAAGAAGTCACCCGGGCCGAGCCCGCCCACGCGCTCGCCGCGGACGAAGACGTCGGCCGCGCCGGAGAGCACGACGTGGAACTCGCGGGAGGGCTCCCAGCGCTCGACGATCCGCTCGCCGGCCGCCGCCTCGCGGAGGTAGCCGAGCGTGGCCACCCGGTCGAGCTCCCGCGGCTCGAGCCCGCGGAAGAGCGGCAGCGGCGCGAGCAGCGCCGGGTCGATCTCGGGATGCCGCAGCCAGCCGGCGTCGTCGCGGTCGTGCGAATGCCGCGGCGAGCCCGCCGCGGGATCGGCCTGCTCGAGGAACGAGAGGACGCGGGTGACGTCCTCGGGCCGCGAGGTGTGGTTGAGCGGGCAGAGCCGGATCGCGTACCGGCCGTCGAGCCGCGTCGAGGAGACGAGCCCGAGGCCGGAGCGCTCGAGCGCGTCCACGAGGGCGTCGTTCATGCGCGCGAGCTCGCGCTCGTCTGCTCCGGCGAAGCGCCGGCGGAAGCAGACCACCCCGAGGGACGGCGGCGTGAGCAGCTCGAGCTCGTCGCTCGCCTCCACATACCGCGCCGCGAGCTCCGCGAGGTCGAGCGAGCGGTCGATTGCCATGCGGAACGCGTCGAGCCCGAAGTAGCGCAGCGACAGCCAGATCTTGAGCGCCCGCGACGTGCGGGTCAGCTGGAGCCCGCGGTCGGCGAAGTTGACCTCCTCGAGCTCGGGCTCCGAGTCGCGAAGGTAGTCCGGCGCCATCTCGAAGGCCGCGCGCAGGCTTTCGCCTTCCCGCACGAGCAGGCAGCCGCACTCGTACGGCTGGTAGAGCCACTTGTGCGGGTCGAGCGTCACGGAGTCGGCGAGCTCGATCCCCTCGAGCTGCGCCCGGCCCCGCTCGGCGAGGACGGCGAAGCCGCCGTAGGCCGCGTCGACGTGGAACCACGCGCCGCGGTCGCGCGCGACGGCTGCCAGCTCGGGCAGCGGGTCGACGACACCCGCGTTCGTCGAGCCGGCGGTCGCGGAGACGAAGAGCGGCGTAAGCCCGGCCGCGACGTCGGCGTCCATCGCCTCGGCGAGGACGTGCGGCGCGAGCCGGTAGTGGTGGTCGACCGGGAGAATGCGGACCTGGGCCGGCCGGAAGCCGAGCGCGCGGGCCGCGCGCAGGAGCGATGAGTGCCCCTGGTCGGAGATGTAGACGACGAGCTCCGGCCGCATCGCACCGGCGCGGGTCTCCCGGGCGGCCGCGAGCGCCGTCAGGTTCGCGGCCGAGCCGCCGGACACGAGGATGCCGGCGGCGGCCGGCGGGTAGCCGAGCCACGACGCGAACCAGCCGAGCACCTCGAGCTCGACCTGCGTCACTCCCGCCGATTCCATCCAGGAGCCGGCGTACACGTTGGCGGCGCTCGCGATGAAGTCGCCGAGCGCACCGGGCCAGGTGCCGCTGCCGGGGATGAAGGCGAAGAACGCGGGATGGTAGACCCGGCTGCCGAAGGGCAGCACCTGGTCGCGAAGGTCGGCCAGCAGCTGGTCGAACGGCTGCGGCTCGGCGGGCAGCGGCGCGCCGAGACGGTCGCGCATCTCGGCCGGCGTCGCCCGCCGCAGCGGCGGCTCGTCGGCCTCGAGCAGGTCGACGAGCATGTCGACCGTCCGGTAGCCGAGCAGGCGCATGGTCTCGCGGTCGACCGCGAGTGGGTCTCGTGCAGCCACGCGGAAGAGCGTAACTATCCGATCATGAGGTGGAGCGATTTCGTGAAGCGCACCCTCTACCTCCTGCGGCATGCCAAGTCGAGCTGGGACGACCCGTCGCTGCCCGACTACGAGCGCCCGCTCGCGCGGCGCGGACGCCGCGCCTGCGCACGGCTCGCGTCGCACCTGCAGGCGGAGCTGATTGAGCCGCAGCTCGTGCTGTGCTCGTCCGCGGTGCGGGCGCGGGAGACGCTCATGCGCCTCGCGCTTCCCTCGTCGGTCGAGGTGCGCGTCGAGGACTCGATCTACGGGGCGAGCGCGGCCGGCCTCCTCGCGATGCTGCGCGCGCTGCCCGAGTCGATCGAGTCGGCGCTGGTCGTCGGCCACGATCCCGGCATCCAGGAGCTCGCCCTCCTGCTCGCCCGGCCGGGCGGGCTCCGCGACGAGGTTCGGGCGAAGTTCCCGACCGGCGCGCTCGCGACGCTGGCGCTGACGACATCGTGGGGGGCTCTCACGATCGACACGGCGGAGCTGACGGCGTTCGTCACACCGCGGCAGCTCCGCTGACCGCGTGCTCGGGACGACGCCGTCATGCCCGCGCGATGAGGAAGTGGTACTCGTTGGAGAGCCGGTAGCCGCCCTCCGCGGTGCGGTAGCGCGCGAGCCCGTCGAGGATCGCGTCGCGGAGCTCGTTCTCGCGCTCCGCTCCGGCGAGCGTGGCGAGACCGGCCACGGCGACCATGGCGCGCCCGAGCGTCGCGGCATCCGGGAACCCGAACGCCCAGGTGGTGTCGAACTCCTGCTCCGGCGTCAGTCCTGCCTCCGTCGCAAGCGCCGCCAGCAGGCCGGGCTGCGAGAGATCGGGATCCGGCGGCGCCTCGGGTGGCCTCGGCGGCAGGAACGGCCGCGCGACCTCCTTCATCGCCTCGAGGTCGCAGCGCTCGTGGCGTCCCCACACCTGGATCACCACGGGCGCCCCCGGCTTCGCGACGCGGCCCGCCTCGCGCAGGGCGGCGACCATGTCGTTCGCGAAGAAGAAGGAGTTGAACCCGGTGACGGTGTCGAACGTGCCGTCGGCCCACGGCAGGGCCTCCATCTCGCCCACGCGGAGGTCTGCCCCGGGGAGGCGCAGGCGGGAGAACGCGACGAGCGCCTCTGCCGCGTCGACCCCGGCCGGCTCGCCGCCGCGAGCCGCCACCAGCCGGAGGAACGCCCCCACCCCGCAGCCGACGTCGAGCACGCGGTGTCCCGGTGCGACGGGGACGAGCTCGAGCGCCGCCTCGTACGTCGGAAGCTGCCGGTCCTCGCTGAGCGCCCAGCCGGCCGGGCGAGCGCCCCAGAGCGGGCCCCAGCGGGACGCGCTACCGCTCGCAGCTGAGGTGGCTGTGGTCATGGCAGCTCCTTCCTCTAGACTATGATCCGTAGTTATAAACTATGACTCGTAGCTTTGTCAATCCGGAGCTCACGCTCTTCTCGTACGAGGTCCTCGGACTGGTCGGCCGCGGCGGCGCCGGCCCGCACGACCTCCTCCAGATGGCGCGGCGCGGCAGGATCCTCGACTGGGCAGGCGAGAGCCAGTACTACGTCGAGCCGAAACGCCTCGCCCGCCTCGGTTACCTGGCCGCGCGCAGGGAGCCGGGGAGGACCCGCGAGCGCACCGTGTACACGCTCACCGGGAAGGGTCTCGATGCGCTCGCCGACTACGCGCGCTCCCCGGCAACGGTCACGCCGCTGAAGAGCGACGCGGCCCTGCGGCTGCTGATCTGCGACCTCGTCGGCGAGGAGATCACCCGCGAGAGCATCGGTGCGCTGCGGCAGGACATCGCCGACCTCCGCGCGCGCCTCGACGATTCCGAGCGCTCTGCGGAAGCGCTTCCTCACCGCGCGCCGTACCTGCTGCTGATCGCCGGCTTCCTTCGTCGCTTCCTCGACCTGCACGAGGAGCTGGTCGTGGAGGTCGAGAAGACGCTCCAATCCGAAGAGCGTTCTCCCGACGTGGCACACTGAAGGGGCAGCACCGGCGCGTTCCCGCGCTCCGTGCGACCTCGCGAGTGCCTTAGAAGCCCCCGCGCCCGCGGCTGCGACCACGCGAACGACGAATGAAGGCGATCGAATTGAACAGGTTCCACGACAACCCCGAGCTCGAGGCGTTCCTCGCGCAGATCGAGGAGGGCGCGAGCGTCGAGGCCGCCGAGCTCGACGCGCTCGCGGCCGTGGCCGAGCTCGACGAGGACGAGATCACCGCGCTCCGGCTCGAGCTCGAGGAGCGCAACGTGGAGATCCACGAGGCGGATGCCGACGCGGCCGTCCGCCCGGGCTCGGTGGACACGGACGTCGTCTGGCTCGGGGACACGCTCGGCCTCTTCCTCGACCGCGCGTCGCGCTACCCGCTGCTGACCGCGAGCGAGGAGGTGGCGCTTGCAAAGCGGATCGAGCGCGGCGACCGCGCCGCCAAGGAGCGGATGATCAACTCGAACCTCCGCCTCGTCGTGTCGATCGCGAAGAAGTACCGGCGCGAGGGGATGCCGTTCCTGGACCTGATCCAGGAGGGCACGATCGGCCTCAACCGCGCCGTCGAGAAGTTCGACTGGCGCCGGGGATTCAAGTTCTCGACGTATGCGACCTGGTGGATCCGTCAGGCCTGCCAGCGCGCGGTCGCGCACCAGTCGCTCACGATCCGCGTCCCGATCAACGTCCAGGCCGATCGGCGAACCCTGCTCACGGCGGCCGCCGGCCTGCAGGACAAGCTCGGCCGCGACCCGACGCACGAGGAGCTCGGCGACCTGACCGGAATGTCGGTCGACCGCGTCGCGGCGGCGCTCGAGCATGCCGAGAGCTCGGTCTCGCTGAACGCGGGAGCAGGCGTCGAGGGCGACACCGAGCTCGGCGACCTCCTCGCCGACCCGACCGCCGCCGACCCGCTGGACGAGGCACACGACCTGATGCGCAGCGAGCGCGTCCGGCGCGCAGTCGACGACCTCCCCGACCCGCAGCGCTCGGTGGTCGAGCTCCGCTTCGGCCTGAACGGCGAGGGCCCGACGAGCCTCGACGAGATCGCGCGGCGCCTGTCGCTCGGCCGCGAGCGGGTGCGGGTGATGGAGCGCGAGGCGCTCGAGCGCCTGCGCGTAGCGCTCGCCGGCGTCGAGGACGAGGCGCCCAAGCGCGAGCGGGCCCGGGCCGCGTAGCGACGTGACGGAGCGCCGGATACGCGGGTGATGCCCGAGCCTCTCGTCGCGTAGTCGCGTAGTCGCGCAGGCGCTACGCCTGCTCGCGAACCCACTTCCCGACGAGCCCGCGATGGCGCGCGACCATCGCCTCGAGCTCGTGCGCCGGGAACGTCGCGCGCACGCAGTCGACGAGCAGCGCGTCGAAGTCCGGGCTCGCGAAGTACTCCGTCGTGAGCTCGCGCAGCGAGGCCAGAGACGCGGCACACACCTCGCCGTACCGCTCGGTCTCGAAGTAGCCGTCGACGAGGCGGCGGTACTCGCGCAGCTTCTCCTCGTAGCTCAGGTCGTCGCGGTCCCCGATCTCGAAGTAGCGGCGCTGGTCGAGGTCGATCGCCATCCGCCGGCCGGTGAGGACGCAGAAGACGCACCACTTGACGAGCGTCTCGAGCGCCCAGGGGAAGTAGTAGTGGAGGCTCGTGAGCGCGACGTCCGGCGAGGCGTTCGCGTAGTCGATCGGGTGCACCTCGGCGCCCCGGATCAGGTTCTCGCAGGAGTTGAACTCCCAGCGGAAGAACGCGTTCACGAGCCGGGAGATCGTGATCACCTCCCACCCGGTCTCGGGCGTCAGGAAGCCGTGCTCGACGGCGTAGCGCTCGTGCATCGGCGCGTCGGGCAGGAAGCGCATCACCATCGTCTCCGGCCCGATCGAGAGCGAGCGCGCGAAGACGTCGAAGCCGTCGACCGCCGCCTGGAGGTGCATGAGCCGCTCGCCGGAGGCGTCGTAGACGGCGTGCAGCTGCTCGGCGCTCGCGATCCGCGTCACGCCCACCCACTGCCCGCCGTCGTACGGCTTCATGTAGAGCGGGTAGCCGATCGCCGCGGCGACCTCGTCGAGGTCGAACGGCGCGTTGTAGCGGGCCGCCATGTGCGGGAGCTTCGCCGCCATGTACTCGCGGCGGAACATCGGCGCCGGCAGCTTGTGCGGCACCATCCACGTCTCCGGCACCTTCAGCCCGAGCCGCATCATGGCGCAGTAGGCCGAGTGCTTCTCCATCGCCTGGAAGGTGAACGGGTTGTTGAGGAGGTAGACCTCGTCCATCAGCGCGCACTTCTTCACCCACTCGCGCGCGAGGTCGTACCACCAGCCGAGACGGTCGATCACGACCGCGTAGCGCGACCCCTGCCGCAGGTCGAACGGCTCGTTGAAGATCCGCTCGGTGCGGAAGACGTGCTTCTCGCCGCCGTGGTCGACCGGCGGCAGCCGGGCCACGATCGCCTCGAATGCGGCCGGCCAGTCGTCCTCCGTGCCGAGGAGGAGCCCGATGACGTGCTCAGGCAAAGCGAGGCAGATGATGCGCGATCTGCGCGCGCCAGGCGGGCCAGTCGTGCGGCACGTCGTACCCCCACACGTCGAGCTCGTGCCGGATTCCCTTCTCGGCCAGCAGCCCGGCGAAGCGCCGCGTCTGCTCGAGCGCGCCGGTCGAGCCCTCCCATGCGCCCTGCCCGACCACGAGGAGCAGGCTCACGTGCGTGCGGAGCCAGTCGAGGTGGTCGCCGTGGAGGCCCCTGACGTAGGCCGCGGGGTTGTTGAAGTAGGCCGCGTCGCCCTGCTCTCCCCAGCCGACCGCGGAGACGTCGTAGATCCCCGACAGGCAGACCGCGAGCGGGAAGAGGTCGGCGCGGCGGAGCGACAGGTTCGCGGCGTGGTAGGCGCCGAAGGAGACGCCGGTCGTGAGGATCTCCTGGAAGCCGCCGCAGTCCCGGTGGATCGTCGGGACGACGTGCCCGAGCAACCACGCCTCGAACGCGCCGTGGCGGCGAGCCCGCTCCTCGAGCGGCAGCCACTCGTCGAACCAGCTCCCGCCGTCCCACGAGTCGACGCAGTAGAGCTTCACGCGGCCGGCGTCGAGCAGCCACCCGATCGCGTCGATCATGCCGTGCTGCTCCCACTCCCAGCGCGTGCCCTGCTGTGCCGGGAAGACGAGGACCGGACGGCCCCACTGGCCGTAGGCGAGGACGCCGTCGAGCTCGGCGCGCCTCATCCGGGGACCCGCAGGAGCAGCTCCGTGAGCGGCGCCTGCAGGACGTCGCGCCACGAGATCCAGTTGTGCGCGTCCGGGTGCTCGACGAGGCGCGAGTCCCACCCCTGCCGCGCCAGCGTCGAGGAGATGAAGCGGTTGTTGTCCAGGTTCTCCTCGCCGGTTCCGCACGTGAAGCGCAGCGGGATCTCCTCCAGCTCGTGCCGGCCGCCGGCCACGGACGAGACGAAGCGCGTGACCCGTGCGAAGCGCGTCATCCAGGACTCGTGCGAGTCGAAGCGGCGGCGGAAGAAGCTCCCGGACTGGAGCAGGAGCCCGCCGAAGAGGCCAGGCCTCTCCCACTGCGCATGCAGGAGCGCGAGCGCGCCCAGGCTCGCGCCGATTCCCACCGGCGGGGCCGGGGACGGGGCGGCCTTCCTGAGCAGCGGCACCCATTCGTACGCCAGGACGCGCGCATAGCGGTGCGAGGCGGAATACATCTCGTTGCGGTCGAGCGGAGGTGGCAGCAGCACTGCGCGGAACGGAGGCACCTCGCCGAACGCGACGAGGTGGTCGAAGAGCCGCAGGAGCTGCGAGAACCGTGCGTACTCCGGGCCGTCGTGCACCAGCACGAGCGGCAGCGGCAGCCCGTCGTCCGTCTCCGCCGGCGACCAGCAGAGCGCGCCGACCGACGTCCGGAGGAGCCTCGACTCCAGACGTCGCTCGACCAGCTGCCCCGCCGGCGACTCCTCGTCCGCAACCCATCCGGGCGGTGTATACCCCGGAAACTCGATCACGGACTTGTCGCCGAACGCGCCCGGAGCCCGGAGCGGGTTCGCCGGGTCGGGGACGCGCTCCGTGCCGCCGCCCGCGCGCTCGAGCTCGAGGAGGTACTCGAGCCGGTCGACCGGAGGCCGCTCGAGGCGCAGCTCCCAACCGCTCCCGTTGCGTTCGAACGGAATCACACGCGGCTGGCGCAGCTCGTGCGCGAGCGCGACCCGGGCGAAGCCGTCGTCGGGCAGCGTGAAGGTCGCGGCGTCGTCGCTCGCGCTCGGCATCGCGCGAGAATGCCTGACGGTCAGGCCATGCCGCGCTGCATGTACGCCTTCTGACCCGCCCGCGCGACGTAGGTGAAGACGTCGAGGCAGACGCCGATCGCGACCGCGATCCAGTTGGCGCCATGCACGCCGCCCGAGCTCCAGACGATCACGTACATCAGCGTCGTCCAGGGCAGGAAGATGATCCCGAGGAGCGGCCAGTACCAGTGCGCGAAGGCGTGCTGGATCTTGTGGCCGAAGATCCACTCGAGCACGAGCGCGGCACGCGGGCCCAGGAAGAACAGCACGAGGACGAGGCAGCACACGCGGCGGAGCTTCCCGGCGGGCGGCCGCGACGGCAACTACCAAGGTGGGTGAAACCCTCAATTCCGGCCGTACACTCGGAAGATGGACGCCGAAGCGCTCGAGGCGCTCGAGTTTCCGGCCGTCGTGGAGCGGGTCGCCGCTGCCACCTCGACCGCGTACGGCGAGGAGCTCGCGCTCGCCCTCGCGCCCTCGACCGATACCGACGAGGTCCGGCGGCGCCAGGCGCTGACGGCGGAGGCGATCGACCTCATCGACCACTCCGCGGAGCCGCCGCTCGACGGCATCGCCGACGTCCGCGGCCCCGCACGCCTGGCCGGGCGCGGCGGCACCCTCGACGTCGCCGCCCTGGCAGCCGCCGCACGCGCGATCGCCAGCGGCCTGCGCGCCCGTGCCGTCCTCGACGAGACGCGGGAGCCGGCACCCCTGCTCGCGGAGCTCGCCGACCGGATCGACCCGGCTTTGGCGCCGCTCGCGGCGGAGATCGACCGCTGCGTCGAGGAGGACGGGTCCGACCTCCGCGACACCGCCTCACCCGAGCTCCGCCAGCTTCGCAAGGAGCTCCAGGCCGGAAAGCTGCGGGCGGCCGAGGAGCTGCGGCGCCTCGCGCGCAACTCGCAGCTGAGCGAGTACCTGCAGGAGGACTTCGTCACCGAGCGCGCCGGCCGGCCCGTGCTCGCGCTCAAGGCGAGTGCGCCCCGCCACCTGCGCGGCATCGTCCACGACGTCTCGGCCTCGGGGCAGACGGTGTTCGTCGAGCCCTTCGAGCTCGTCGAGCTCAACAACCGCCGCTCGGAGGCGGCTGCCGCCGAGCGCGACGAGGTGGAGCGGATCCTGCGCGAGCTGTCGCGCGGGGTCGGGGCGCAGGCCGACGCGCTGGTCGAGCTCGTCGAGGCAACCGGGGCGGTCGACCTCGTGATCGCGGGCGCCACCGTCTCTCGCCGCTGGCGCGGTGCTCCCGTCGAGCTCGCCGACGAGGTCCGCCTGCTCGGCGCGCGCCACCCGCTGCTCGACCCGGCGACGGCTGTGCCGATCGACCTCGACCTCGGCAGGCTCCGGGCGCTCGTGATCAGCGGCCCGAACACCGGCGGCAAGACGGTCGCTCTGAAGACGCTCGGGCTCGCAGCGCTCCTCCATCAGTCCGGGCTCCGGCCACCGGCCGTGACGTCCGAGCTGCCGGTCTTCGACTGCCTGCTGGCCGACATCGGCGACCCCCAGTCGATCGAGATGAGCCTCTCCACCTTCTCCGGGCACGTGCGCAGCCTGGTCACGATCCTCGCGACCGCGACCGAGCGCTCGCTCGTGCTGGTCGACGAGATCACCTCCGGGACCGACCCCGCCGAGGGCGCCGCGCTCGCGCAGGCGGTGCTCTCGGAGCTCGCCCGCCGCGCCCGACTCACGGTCGTCACCACACACCACCCGGAGCTGAAGGAATGGGCGAGCGCGCGCGAGGATGCCGCCAACGCGGCCACGGGCTTCGACCCGGCGACCTACGCGCCGCTCTACCGTATCGTGCTCGGCCGTCCGGGCGCCTCGCACGCACTGCGGATCGCGGAGCGGCTCGGCCTGGACGAGGCGATCGTCGAGGACGCGCGCGCGCGAATCGCGCCCGAGCGGCTGCGGATCGAGGAGCTGCTGGCCGAGGCCGAGGCCGCGGAGCGCGGGGCCCAGGAGGAGCGCGAGCTCGCGCGAGGCGAGCGGCAGGAGGTGGAGCGGCTCGAGGAGCGGCTGCGGGCGCGCGAGTCCGAGCTCGCGGCGGCCGTCCAGGAGGTGCAGGCGTCGGCGGCGCGGGCGCGCGAGCAGGCCGTGGCGGAGGCAGAGCGCGAGCTGGCGGCCGCGCGCGCGGAGCTCGCCGCGCTGCGCGACGAGATCCGCGTTGCACGCCGCCGCCAGCGCGACGCGCGGAAGGCGACGGTCGAGACGTCAGAGGCGGCGCGCAGCCGCGACCGCCACTTGTCGGCAGCCTCCTCGCGCGCCACCCGCGCCGAGCGGGCGTTGCGCGCACTCGACGAGCCGTTGCCGGTGCTGGCGCCGCTCGCGATCGGCGACCCCGTCGTCGCGGCCGGCCTCGGCCTCCGGGGCACGATCGCCTCGCTCAGCGGCGGCGAGGCGGAGGTCGTGGCGCCCGGCGGCCAGCGCGTCCGGATCGCCGTCGCCCGCCTCACCCCGGACCCCCGCGGCGGCAACTCGCCCGAGCCGCCCGAGCGCGGCGCCGTCCGTGTGCTCGCGAGCGCCCGGAGCGACGTCTCGGATCAGCTCGACGTGCGCGGCACCCGCGCCCAGGAGGCCCGCGAGGCGGTGCGGGCCTTCGTCGACGACGCGGCGCTCGCGGGGCTGAAGGAGGTGCACGTCATTCACGGCCGCGGCACGGGCGCCCTCCGCACCGCCGTTCGCGAGGAGCTCGATCGCCACCCGCTCGTCGACCGCCGCGACACGGAGTCCGCGGACGGCGCCACGGTCGTGCATCTCGCACCGGCCGCCTCTTCTCCGTAGAAAACCGAGAGGCGGTCCGCGGGCGGCCGCGGATTCGCCGTTCCGGCGCCGCCGGAACCCTGTAGCCGATGGACGCGCTCGACCTCGCCCGCTGGCAGTTCGCGGTCACGACCCTCTACCACTTCCTCTTCGTCCCGCTCACGATCGGGCTCGCGTGGTTCCTCGTCGGCTTCCAGACCGCGTGGTACCGGTCGGGCGACGAGCGCTGGCTCCGGCTGACCCGGTTCTTCGGGAAGCTCTTCCTGATCAACTTCGCGATCGGCGTCGTCACGGGGATCGTGCAGGAGTTCCAGTTCGGGATGAACTGGTCGGCGTACTCCCGCTACGTCGGCGACATCTTCGGTGCGCCGCTCGCGATCGAGGGGCTGGCGGCCTTCTTCGTCGAGTCGACGTTCCTCGGGCTGTGGATCTTCGGCTGGGACCACCTGAAGCCGAAGGTGCACCTCGCGACGATCTGGCTCGTCGCGCTCGGCACGTGCGCCTCGGCCTACTTCATCCTCGCCGCCAACTCGTGGATGCAGCACCCGGTCGGCTACCGGCTGAACCCGGTGACGCACCGGGCGGAGATGACGTCGATCTTCAAGGTGCTCACGAATCCGACGCTGATCCGCGCCTTCGGCCACACGATCGCCGCCGCCGGCCTGACCGCCTCGATGCTCGTGCTGGGCGTCACCGCCTGGCACCTGCGCAAGGGCCGCTCGACCGAGCTCTTCGCGCCGGTCGTGCGGATCGCGCTCTGGGCGACCCTCGCGGCCGGCATCGTCACCGCACTGCTCGGGCACGCGCAGGGCCAGCTGATGACGAAGGAGCAGCCGATGAAGATGGCGGCCGCCGAAGCGCTCTACACGACCGAGTCCGGCGCCCACTTCTCTCTGTTCGCGCTCGGACCGTGGGAGCGGCGACCGAGCAAGAACCTCGTCAACATCGCCATCCCGCACGGTCTCTCGATCCTCGCCGACAACTCCTGGAGCGGAACGGTCGAGGGGATCAACGACATCCAGGCCACGTACGCGAAGGAGTACGGGCCCGGCAACTACAAGCCGATCATCGGCGTCACCTACTGGACGTTCCGGATCATGACCGGCCTCGGCTTCCTCGCCGTCCTCTTCGCCGCCGCCGGCCTCTGGCTGGCGCGGAAGCCGGGGCGCCTCGAGCGGAGCAGCCTCTACCTGAAGCTCGCCGTGCTCGGCATCGCGCTGCCGATGGTCGCGAACCTCACCGGCTGGCTCTTCACCGAGATGGGGCGGCAGCCGTGGGTCGTTCAGGGGCTGCTCCTGACGAGCCAGGCAGTCTCGCCCACCGTGTCCGCGTGGTCGGTCGGGCTGACGCTCGCCGGCTTCACGCTGCTCTACGGCGTGCTCGCCGCGATCGAGGCGAAGCTGATGGCCCGCGCCGTCAAGGCCGGTCCCGATCCCGAGGGCGCCTACGAGCCCGAGGCGCCGGGCGACGAGAAGACCCGCGCCATCCCGGCCCTCACCTACTGATGCTCGCGCTCACCACCTCGCACGGCTACTGGAACCTGCAGACGCTCTGGTTCTTCCTGATCGGCGTCCTCTGGATCGGCTACTTCGTCCTCGAGGGCTTCGACTTCGGCGTCGGCATGCTGCTTCCGCTCACTGGCCGCAGCACCGAGGAGCGGACGACGCTCATCCGCACGATCGGCCCCGTGTGGGACGGCAACGAGGTTTGGCTGCTCGTCGCCGGCGGAGCCACGTTCGCCGCCTTCCCGGGCTGGTACGCGTCGCTCTTCTCCGGCTTCTACCTCGCGCTCTTCCTCGTCCTCGTGGCGCTGATCGTCCGCGGCATCGCGATCGAGTACCGCAACAAGCGGCCGGAGGAGGAGTGGCGCCGCCGCTGGGACTTCACCCTCGCCGGCTCGAGTGCCGTCGCCGCGCTCCTCTGGGGCGTCGCGTTCGCGAACGTCGTCGCCGGTGTCCCGACCGACGCCCACGGCCAGGTGACGGCCAGCCTGCTCGACCTGCTGAACCCCTACGCCCTGTTCGGGGGCGTCACCACGCTCGTGCTCTTCGCCTTCCACGGCGCGCTCTTCCTCGGCCTCCGGACGCGCGGGGAGCTCGAGGAGCGCGCGCGGCGGCAAGCCGAGGCGCTGGCGCTCCCCGCCGCGCTCCTCGTGCTCGGCTTCCTCGCCTGGACGTACGTCAACGCCGTGAACGCGCACGACAAGGGCGTCGTCCCGGGGATCATCCCGATCGCCGCGGCGTGCCTCCCCTTCGTCGCCGGAGCGCTCGTCCGCGCGCGGAAGCCGGGCTGGGCCTTCGCGGCGACCGCGGGAGCGATCGCGCTCGTGACGCTCACCCTCTTCCTGAACCTCTACCCGCGCGTGCTCGTCTCCAGCACGAGCAACGCCTTCAGCCCGACCATCTTCACCACGAGCTCGTCGCACTACACGCTCACGGTGATGACGATCGTGGCGGTCCTCTTCACCCCGATCGTGCTCATGTACCAGGCCTGGTCCTACTGGGTCTTCCGCGCGCGCCTCGGCGACCCGGACGCGGTGCGGTCGCCCGGCGAGCTGCTCGCACGGACACCGCTCGGCAAGCACTCCGAGTAGCCGTGCGGCCGGTCGATCCCAGGCTGATGCGGGAGGCGCCCGCCGCCCGCCGCTTCCTCGTCGTCGCCGCGCTGCTCGGGCTCGTGAATGCGGCCGCGGTCGTCGCGCAGGCGGTTGCGCTCGGGAAGCTCGTCGCCGCCGTGCTCCTGGACGGGCAGTCGCTCGCGCAGGTGCGACCCGAGCTCCTCGTCCTCGTCGTGACCGCAGTCGTGCGCGCGCTCGTCGCGTGGGCGCTCGAGAGCGGCGGCCGGCTGACGGCTCTGAACGTCTCCGCCACGCTGCGGGCGAAGCTGCTCTCGCACCTCATCGCAGCGCAGCCCGCGGGCGTGCCGGAGCTGCCGCCGGGCGAGCTCGCGGCGGCGGCGGTGACGGGCCTCGACGCTCTCGACCCGTACTTCGCGCGCTTCCTGCCCCAGCTCGTCCTGTCCGCCGTCGTGCCTGCGGTGATCTTCGTGTGGGTTGCGCTCCACGACGTCACCTCGGCCGTCGTGATGGCGCTGACGCTGCCGCTGATCCCGGTGTTCGGAGCGCTCATCGGCAAGGCGACGGAGGCGCGCACGCTTCGCCGCTTCCGGACGCTCTCCGTGCTGTCGGCGTACTTCCTCGACGTCGTCCGCGGCCTGCCGACGCTGCGCGCCTTCGGGCGCGGCGAGGCGCAGCGCTCGACGGTCGCCGAGGTCTCCGACTCCTACCGGTGTGAGACGATGGGAACGCTCCGGATCGCGTTCCTCTCGGCGCTCGTCCTCGAGCTCGCGGCGACGCTCAGCGTCGCCGTCATCGCGGTCGAGATCGGCATCCGGCTCGTCGACGGCAGCATCGCGCCCGCGCCCGCGTTCGCGATCCTCGTCCTCGCCCCCGAGTACTACGGGCCGCTGCGGAACGCCGCGGCGCAGTTCCACGCGAGCGCCGACGGCCTCGCCGCCGCCCGGCGCGTCTTCGAGCTGCTCGACCTGCCGCCGGCCGTCACCGCCCCCGCCGACCCGCGCCCGGCGCCGAGCCTCCACGCAGGGCTTCGCCTCGAGCGCCTCTCGCTTTCGCACCCGGGACGTGCGGAGCCCGCCTTCTCCGGCGTCACCGCCGTCCTGCGCCCCGGCGAGCGCATCGCCCTCTCGGGCCCGAGCGGCGCCGGGAAGTCGAGCCTGCTCTCGGTGCTGCTCCGGCTCGTCGACCCGAGCGAAGGGCGCATCCTCGCCGCCGGCGTCGACGTGGCGCTGGTCGACCCGCGCGAGTGGCGCGCGCAGCTCGCGTGGCTCCCGCAGCGGCCCCGCCTCGCCCCCGGGACGCTGCGCGACGCGCTTCGCGGCGCCGAGCCGCTCGGCGATGCCGAGCTCCTGCGCGCCCTCGACCAGGCCGGCGCCCGCTCGGTCGTCGAAGCGCTGCCGGACGGCCTGGACACCGTCCTCGGCGAGCGCCTCCCGCTCTCGGCCGGCGAGCTTCGCCGGCTCGCGCTCGCGAGGGCGCTCGCTCCGCGCAAGCCCGTCCTCCTCCTCGACGAGCCGACCGCTCACCTCGACGACGCAAGCGCCGAGGCCGTCGCCGCCGCGATCTCGTCGCTGCCCCGGGACGGGATCGTCGTCTTCGCGACGCACGACGAGCGGCTGCTCGCACTGGCCGACCTGGTCGTGAATCTGGCGCCGAGAGCTGCCGCGCTGGAGGTGGCGGCATGAAGAACCGCGCGCTTCGGCGCGTCCTCGCGACCGCGCGGCCGCTGCGCGGCCGGCTGGCGCTCGGGATGCTGCTCGGCGCCCTCGCCGTCGGCGCCGGCGTCGCGCTGATGGCGACGTCGGGCTACCTGATCTCGAAGGCGGCCCTCAGGCCGCCGATCCTTTCGCTGACGGTCGCGATCGTCGCCGTGCGCTTCTTCGGCATCTCGCGCGGCGTCTTCCGCTACCTCGAGCGGCTCGCCTCGCACGATGCCGCCCTCCGCCTGCTCGGGAGCATGCGAACCTCGTTCTTCGCGCGGCTCGAGCCGCTCGTGCCCGACGGCCTCCCGCCCGGCTCCCGGACGGGCGACCTCCTCAGCCGGTTCGTGAGCGACGTCGACGCGCAACAGCACCTGTTCGTGCGCGCGCTCGGGCCGCCGCTCGTCGCGATTGCCGTGGGTGCCGGCGCCGTCATCGCCGCCGCCCTCGTCGACCCCGCCGCGGCAGCCGTGCTCGCGATCGCGCTGCTCGCCGCGGGCGTGCTCGTCCCGGCGCTCTCGGCCCGGCTCGTCCGCTCGAGCGGCCACCGGGAGGCCCCGGCACGCGCAGCGCTCCTGACGGCCGTGCTCGAGCTCGCCGAATCGGGATCCGAGATCGTCGTCGCGGGACGTGAGGATGCGGCGCTCGCCGGCGTCGCCGTGCACGACGCCGCGCTCGCCCGGCCGCGGCGCCGCTCGGCGGTCACCGAGGCGCTCGGCGAGGCGCTGCTGACGCTTGCAGTCGGCGCGGCCCTCGTGGGGGTCGTCGCAGTCGCAACGAGTGGCGTCCACGCCGGCACCGTCGACGGGGTCATGCTCGGGATGCTGGCGCTGCTCGCGCTCGCGTCGTTCGAGGCGATCCGCCCGCTGCCGGCGGCCGCGCAGCAGCTGCGGGCGACCGAAGCCGCCGCCGAGCGGCTCTTCGACGTCACCGACGCGGAGCCCGCCGTCCGTGACCCGGCAAGCCCGGCGCCGCGGCCGGAGGGACGCGAGCTCCGAGTGGAGAACGTCACGCTCCGCCTGCGGGACGGCGGGCCGCCCACGCTCGACGGCGTCGACCTGGCGCTCGCGCCCGGCAGGGTGGTCGCACTCACCGGCCC
>Ga0335085_10003326_pt1 | contig 28060 bp, 12 predicted proteins | sample Lox_Sample_45_FD_206712 | JGI IMG/M metagenome (GOLD analysis project Ga0335085, IMG submission 206712) | Soil microbial communities from Loxahatchee National Wildlife Refuge, Florida, United States - Lox_Sample_4.5 | ecosystem: Environmental > Terrestrial > Soil > Wetlands | place: USA... | reverse complement strand
CGGAGACGTGGGAAAATGAAAAGGCCCTGAAAAACAAGCCGGGAGAAAGCCCGGCGTTGCAACATCGCTGATTTCGGGGGTCGGTGTTCCGCTGCGCCGCGATTTGGAGAGCGCTTCATGGAAGGACTTGCTCCGGTCTTTGCGTCTGTCATAATGTGTCCAGACGATTTGAGACGAAGGAAGGCAAAACCGAAATCGTGAAAATTGTCAGCGCGTCAGCAATGACGGCACTTCGGGCCAGCTTAGCTCAGTGGTAGAGCAACGGTTTTGTAAACCGTCGGTCGTCGGTTCAAATCCGACAGCTGGCTCCAACAGCCTGGCGAGATTGCGACATTCCCCTGGTATTTTCGAAACTCGCTTTGCCGGGACCACCGGGCAGGTTATTCTCTGGTTTGTGAAAAAAGCGCCCTGGATAACAACGATGCTGTGCCTGTTCCATGTCGTTGCAATTACGACTGGATTTTCTCAAACGGTGCCGGTGCTCGATAATCTGTGGCGGCTGGTCCCGCAGGAGGACACGGATGGGGACCGTCGGATCACTGTCCATGATCGTGTGACGCCATTCGCGATTGAGGATCGCAGCGGCAAACCGATTCGCAGCATTGATTCCGTTTATCAGCTTTCCGTCCTTCTGCAGGAACTCAAGCGGGCGGAGCTGGAGCATCACCCGGATCTGGAGATTGGGAGCATCGGGCTGGATGAATCCGCCGCGGATCGCACGCATCGCCTCATCAAAGAATACTATTGGAATGCGCTGACACGGCGCATTGACGGCGAGCATATCGACCAGGTTGTGCACGATACGAAAACGACTTCGCCGTTCGACTATATTTATGTGCCGGGGTCGGACAAAATCGCGGTGGACTATTTTCAAGCGCTGGAGCGTTCAACCGCCGGGCAAAAGAGGTCTCCTGCCCTGAAAGTTGTGATTCTGCCCGCGGTTGATAAAATCGATGGAGAGTTTGTTCGGCGCCTGGACGGTTCGCATGGGCTGCTTTCTTTGAAATTGGAACTGGATGAGAAAGGCAAGCCTGTGCGGGGGGTTCCCTATATTGTTCCCGGCGGGCGGTTCAACGAGTTGTATGATTGGGACAGTTATTTCATTATCCTGGGTTTGTTGCATGATGGCCGTGCTGACCTGGCGCGCGGCACGGCTGACAACCTCCTTTACGAGGTGGAACACTACGGGAAAGTCCCAAACGCCAATCGCACGTACTATCTCACCCGTTCGCAGCCGCCATTTTTGACCTCCATCATTCGAGCCGTATATGATAGCGGTGCGGCTGATCGGAAGTGGCTGGAGGCGGCGTTGAGAACGGCGATGGTGGAATACCAAAATGTCTGGCTCGGCAGGGAGCGGCTGGTGGCGGTGGGGAAGCATCAACTCAGCCGGTATTACGATTCAGGAAACGGGCCCTGCCCGGAGGTGGAGCCGGGTCATTATGACGAAAAAATAGGGCCGTGGCTGGCTCGCGCTGCCGGTGAAGTTGGCGGGCAGCCGCCGACGCCATTCGAATTTTTAAACGAGTATCTCTATTGCCAAAAATATTCGGACTTGACGGTGGACGGCCTGACGTTGAAGGCATTTTTCAAAAATGACCGCGCGGTGCGTGAATCCGGCCACGACACGACTCATCGATTTGACGACCGCACCGCCGATTTTGTTTCCGTTGACTTAAACTCGCTGCTGTATCGCTATGAAATGGATTTTGCCGAGGTGATTGAGAAGGAATTCGGCGGTCACCTTGCTGGACTGGGCGACCTGGGAGAGGCGGATTATTGGCGGGGCAAGGCCCGCCAGCGCAAACAGGCGATGATGGATCTGATGTGGGATGAGAAGCGCGGGTTCTTCTTTGACTACGACTACGTGCACCACGAACGGTCCACGTATATCAGCGCCACGGGTCTGTACCCGCTCTGGGCAAAACTCCTGGATGAAAACAACGCGACCGAGCGGCAGGATGCCGCGAGGATGGCGGCATACGCTCAGGCCAAACTTGAAGAAACGGCAGGGCTGGCGGCCAGCGCCCGGGAATCCGTCGAGGCCGCCAGGGCCAAAGACCCGCGTCAGTGGGATTATCCGTATGGCTGGCCGCCGCATCAAATGCTCGCGTGGCAGGGATTGAAGAATTACGGGATGACCAATGACTCTGCACGTCTGGCATATCGCTGGCTTTACACCATCGCCAGGAACGCCCATGACTACAACGGAACCATTCCGGAGAAATACAATGTTGTCACTGGATCGCACGAGGTCTTCGTGGAATATGGAAATGTGGGGACCAAATTCTCGTATATTGCCCCGGAAGGTTTCGGGTGGATGAACGCGTCATTTCAGGTGGGGGTTGAGTTTCTGTCGCCGAAACAATTGAACGATTTGCAAGAGTTGAAGGCGCCGGGGAATTGACCGGCGGCCGCGTTAGCGAAAGCGGGTTTCAAAGGCGCGAAGCAACTCGAGGATATATTGGGAATCGTTATTGCTGTCCCTGCTTGTTCGGCTGCGCAACAGGGCTGATGGAAACTCACCGTGTCATTGGCTTTTGAATGATCCATATTGCTGAGCCGGTTCGGCATTCAGATGAACATGGGCCGAGCGGCGGCCGCCCGGCCCATGTTTTTATGTGCACGCAGCAGGAGGAGCTACTGGGGCGTCAAGGCGAAGTCATCCGACGTGATTGTGTAAGCGGACGAGGAGGCATTCTTGCCGGTAACTGTCAGCCGAATTGTGTGGCTGCCGGAACTGAGGGTGGCATTGCCGAAATCATGGGTCGGGTAGCCGGTTGACGAGGAATATTCATCGAAGTTGCTGCCTACCGTGACGCCGTCAATGCTGAGGCTCAGGATGCCGCGGGCGGTGTAGGTCTTGCAGGCCATCTTGATGTCGTAAGTGCCGGCGTCGGCGTTGGGCAAGGTGAATTGGAGCCAATCGCCGGCTCCTGTTGCGTTGAGGAAGATGTATTGGCCTCCGCTGGCGTTGGCATCCGAGTTGGTTCCGACGCTGCCCGCGCTGCTGTAGGTGAAGGAGAGGCTTTCGCTTTCGGCAAAAACATACGAGGGCATCGTCACGTTATCGAAGGTGGAGGTATTCAGGGCGGTGTTGGTGTGGGAGCACACGGCCAACCCGGCGGTGACGGTGTTTGCCATCGTGATGTTGGTGGCGGCCAATTGTGTCCAGCTGGTTCCGTTGGCGGAGTAATAGCCCGCGAACGAAGAGCCGGTGCGCACGACCTTGACCCAATAGGGAGCGGTGACGCCGGTGAAGCGGCCGAGGTCGACGGCGCTCGCGCCGGCGCCGGTGCGGCATTGGACGCTGACGCCGTTGCCCGGGGTGACGTAGATTCCGAAGTACCGGGAGTTCGCCGCGGACGTTTCGCGGACCATCACGCCGGATTTAGCCCAGGCGTTGGCGGCACTGATGCTGGCGACGCGGGCGACGACGGAAAGATTGGTTCCGGCGGAGCGGGAGGCGAAGTTGAATTGATCGGAGGTGCCCCAAATATCCGCGCCGCTGCCGCTGATGGTGAAGACTCCGCTGCTGTAGCTCGCGCTGCCGGCGACGCCCGGACTGCCGATGTCCGCGTCAGTCCAGCCGGTTGGCAAGGGGCCGGAGGAGCTGACGACCAATCCAACGGTTGTCGAGTGTGACAAACTTCCGCTCGTGCCAGTGACGGTGACGGCGTTGCTGCCCGCGGGAGTCGAGCCGGAGGTTGTAATGGTCAGCGCGGATGAACCGGGCGCGGTGGTGGACGCTGGATTAAAGCTGGCGCTGGCGCCGGTCGGCAATCCGCCGGCGGTCAGTGAAACCGTGCCGCTGAAGGCGTTGTCGCTGCCGATGTTGACGGTGTAATCCGCCGGGTTGCCGGCGGAGACCGTCTGAGAGGATGGCGTGGCGGAGATGGTGAAGTCCGATACGACGAGCACGACGGTGTTTGATTGGGTGATGCCGCCGCTTGTGCCGTTGATGGTCAGCGTGTAGCTGTTCGCCGGAGTTGTGTTGGTGAGAGTGACGGTCATGGTTGAGGAGCCGGAGCCGGTGACGGAAGTGGGGTTGAAGGCCGCGGTCGCGCCGCTCGGCAGGCCGCTGGCGCTCCAGGTCACGGTGCCGCCAAAGCTGCCCACGGCAGTGACGGTGGCGGTGTAATTGGCTGTTCCACCCGATGGCGCGGTTTGTGAGCCGGGACTTCCGCTCACGGTGAATGACGACACGTTGAGCGTTACGGTTTGGGTGTGAGTGATGTCGCTGCTGTCACTGGTGGCGCCGGTGATGGTCAGCGTGTAACTGCCGGGCGGTGTGGAACCCGAGGTGGTGACGGTGAGCGTGGAGGAGCCCGTGCCGACGACCGACGAAGGGCTGAAATTGGCGGTGGCACCTGACGGCAGGCCGCTCACGCTGAAATATACCGTGTTATTGACGGTGTTCGTGAACGTCGCGGAAACGGAATAAGTGGCATTGCCGCCGGCCAAAACAGATTGCGATGAAGGAGTGGCTGAAAGCGAGAAGTCCTGCACTGTTTCATTTCCGCCGGAGAACAATTTCACATTCTTGAACTGGATCTTACCGTTGACCGTGTGTGTTCCGTAGCACCCATATTTTGTATAGAATGTTCCGCCGGGATTGGCACCCTGCCAGACCAACGTGCCATTTACATACAGGTAAGTGTTTCCGTTGTTCATGTCGTTGATGCTGTTCAAGCGGAACCAGGTGCCGTAAAGATTCGTAGCGAGGTTGCTGGCGCCGCCGCCGCTGTGAATCGACACTTTCAGGCTGCCGTTATTGTTCGTCTCCTCGCGCAGCAGCAGATAGGGCGCGGTGCTCCCATTGAAGATCTGGTGAATGCATTCGTCGGTGGAGGGCGTGGAAATCAACACGTCCGCCTGGAATTGGCGCGAGCCCGTGGAGTAATCGTCGTTGGGCCGGATTTCGGCGCGATTGGAGGCGGGGTCGAGCAATTGAAAGGTTTCGACGCCGCCTGTGTTGTCATATTCACAGAGGCCGTTGTTGAAACTGCCGGGCGGGGGAGTGATGGTGAGCAGGACGTCGTTGGATTCGTATTCGAATCGCTCGGTGAAGGTTTGTTGAGTCCAGCCACTGCCAACCTGCGCGAGAGCGGGTCGAGCGGGAAGCAACCAAAACGCGGTTAACAACAATGAAGCAGCAAGCGCCAGAAACGGACGAGGGGTTTTCATGCTTTTTTTCATGGGTTTTGTTTTACGGTGTTTTGAGTTGAGGTGGATTTTTCCGTAAATGGAGTGCAGGTGCGACAAGACCGTGTCCGCACCGGTATTGAGCGCGGCGGCGACGTCCCTGGAGGAATCACCTTTGGCCAAAAGAGTGAGAATCTGATCCTCACGCGCCGTGAGTTTTTCCGGATCGCGATTCGAGGAATCGGTTGAGCGCAGGTAATGGAGTGCCTTGCGGGCGATTTGCATGCTCATGGAGGAACCGCCGGCGTATACCTGCTCGATGGCTGCAACCATTTCGATTGCGGGTGTATTTTTGAGCAGATAACCATCCGCTCCGGCGCAAATGGAATCGAAGACCAGATCGGTCTGCTCGAAGCGCGTGAGCATGAGCACGCGCAATCGCGGGAGCTTTGCTTTGAGTTCGGCGAGGCATTCGATTCCGTGCGTGCCGGAGAGATTGATGTCGATTAGAACGACATCTGGCTTGTCCAAAGGAATTTCTCTGAGAGCGTCCGCCGCGCGGGCGTAAGATTTATCACAGCGCAGCGTGGCTGAGTTGTTCAGGGAGGCAGCCAGGCTCGCGCGCAATTCCTGGCTGCCTTCCACCAATGAAACCGTGATTGCCATTTTCACATTTGGTTTCAGCCCGTTGCGAGGTGCCGATACTACGGCACCTGCAGGATGTAGAACTGCTGGGGATTCGTGCCGACGGCGTTGGTGGAGGAGAAATTTCCGCTGCCATTAAACGAGCCGCTCGTCAGCACGGTCCAGTTGGAGAGCGGCAATGAGGCGTTTGTGGAGGTGAGGATGTGATAAGTGCCACTGCCGCCATTGTTGGTGCCGCTGAGGATGACGTTTCCGCCGCTCAGGCTGATGCCACTGATGGCAGGTGGAATCGGTGCGCCGGTGGAAACCACTTTGATGGTGCCATCCACGGTGAGGTTGGTTTGCCACGCGAGACCGGCGCCGAGGGCGGGCAGGGTGATGCTCGAGAACGATGTCGCGGGATAACCGGCTGAACCGAAGAGTTGAAATGAGGCGCCCGCCGCGGGTGAACCGTTAAGGAGAGTCACGACCAATGAACCGCCGGTGTAATTTAATGTGCCGGCGATGATTTCGTCGTTGGTGTGGTTCACGGCGTCGAGTTTCATGCGGGTTATGCCGGCCAATTGGGCTGTGCCGGTGACATTCAGCGCACCGGTGGCAGAAGCGGTGCCGGGCGCGATGTTGCCGGTGGAAGCGGTGGTCAAATCTCCATTCACGGCAGCCGCGCCGCCCAGCGTGGCGCTGTTGTAAACGGCCGCTGCGCCGATGGAACCGCTGGCGATCAAGGTGCCGTTGCTTACAGTCGTCAAGCCGGTGTAGATGTTGACACCGGTCAGGGTCAGGGTGCCGGCGCCAATTTTGGTGAGGCTGATGGTTCCGAGGCCGTTCGTGAAACCGTCGGCGAGCGAGCCGGCAAAGGTGGAAGTGGCGTCGTTATCGCCCGCGACCAATGTTGCGGGGTTGGCGGAATTGTTTGTGATCAGACACAACGCCGCATTGTTGGAGGACGAGAGACCGTTGATGGTTTCATTCAAACCGCCGAGGTCGAGGACGGACAAAACATTTCCCGAGGGCAACGCGCCGCTGCCGTTCAGGACGACGTTGCCTTTGTTCGCGCCGTTCGGGATGACTTCGCCCGCGCCTCCGAGGACGACCGTGCCGTGACTGACGATGGTGTTGCCCGACCAGTCATTGAGCGGACTGGTGAGCGTGATAATGCCGCCGCCATTGGTGGCGGCACCGGTGCCGTCGGCGTGGCCGAATTCGACGCCGAAATTGCCGGTCACCTGGCCATCGAGCGAGGCGCCCGTGGTGAGCGCGTTGCGAGCGGTGATGCGTGAGTCGCCAGCCAGTGTCACCGTGCCGGACACGTGAACGCCGTCAGCGAGGTGAAGCGCGCCTTCGTCATCGGCGAGTTCGCCGGAGAATTGCTGCAACACTCCGAGGCCGGAGAGGAAAAGGTTGTTCACGTAAGTGCCGCCTGTGGCGAGATAGGCTTCGCCGCCGTTGGTGACGATGACGGAGCCGGAACCGAAGCCATTCACATTGAGCGCGGTGGCGCGGCCTTGATTGACGTAAATGCCGCCGGTGTAACTGTTGGCATTGGGGAACCGCCACGCGCAGTTGCCGTTTTTAACCACGGTAGTGGGCTGCGCGTCGGGCGAATCCACGATGGTCTGTGAAAACGGGCTGCCCTGGCCGAGCTGCAGCGGGACCGGTTCGACACCGGTGAAGGTGAGCGTGCGCGGGCCGTTGTCCGGCAGTGTCAATGTTCCCGAAAGGCTCCAGATCAAGGCCGCGCCTGAACCGGTGGACGAGAAATCCAGGGTGCCACCGTTGGCTGTGAGGGTGAGATCGTGAGTCACGCTGAGTCCGCCGGGCGCGGTCAAGCGGATGGTGCCGCCATCGAGGACAAGCGGGCCGGCGCCAATGGGACTGGCGACGCCGTTGGCTTCGATTCTAGGAACAGTCACGATGCCGCCGCTGATGATCGTGGCTCCTGTGTATCCGTGGCTGGTGCCGTTCATGGTCAGATTGCCGGCGCCTTTTTTCACGAGGCTGGCCGAGCCATTGATCACGCCGGAGCCGCCGAAGGTGTAGTTCGCACTCGAATTGTTCGTGATGTTGGCGGGTGAAAGATTCCCGACGAGATTGATGTTTGTGGCTGCGTTGGGAACCGAATCATCGAACAACACGCTGTCACCGCCGTAAAAGACGTCCGGCGAAGCGCCGTTCAACCAGTTCGAAGAAACGCCGGTATCCCAGTTGGTGTCGGTGGTGGAATTCCATTTCAGATTTGCGCCCGAGCCGCTGACGAGCAGGGAAACCTGGTTCGGCACGCTTTCATCGACGGTGACGGTGAAGTGTGTTCCGGTAGCGGTGGGATTGAAGTTGCCAGTCTTCGTCCCGGAATAGTTGAGCACTTGATAGGAAGTGCCCGGCTGCGGCAGGCCGAGGAAGTTTGCCTGGATGACGTTGTTGTTGAGGGTCAGATTGTCGTTCAATTGCAGAACGTCGTTCACGCTATTGTCGCTGCTCAAATCGAAACGGAGAGTTGCGCCGGAGTCGAGCGTGAGGGGGCCGTTAATTGTGAGTGTGCCGGCGGAGTTGATGGGGCCGGGGTTGATCTGGCCTTTGGAGCGGACCGGCGCTGTGATTGTTCCCGTGCCGCCGAGTATGCCGGCGACGTCATTGGTCACAATACTCGTGGAGAGCGAGCCGTTCAGCAGCAAAGAACCGGCATTTACCACGGTGGGTCCGGAAAGGCCGTCGGACCCCGAGAGGATGAGTGAGCCTGCTCCGTTTTGGACGAGTCCGCCGGTTCCGGAAATGTTCAACGAGACGGTGATGTTGTTGGAGCGATTGAAGGCGAGCGTGCCGTTGTCGGTGACGTCGCTGGTGCCGAGGGAACCGCTGACGCCGCCGTTGCCGATTTGCAATGTGCCGCCGTTGATGGTCGTGCTGCCGCTGTAGGTGTTTCCACCGGAAAGAACTGTTGTGCCGGGGCCTTGTTGTGTCAGGGAGCCGAATCCCGAGATGGCGCCGCTCGCCAGGACGCTGCCGCTGCGGTTGAAGACGAGAGAACCATTGTCGGTGATGCCGCCCACGCCGGGGTTGCCGCCCGCGCCGCCGTTGCCGATTTGCAATGTGCCGCTGTTGATGGAGATGCCGCCATTGAAATCATTGCCGCCGGTTTCGTTTAAAATCACCGTGCCGGAACCATCCAGCGCCATGCTGGCCGCCCCGGTAATTTTGCCGCTGCCTCCGAGCGTGTAGGCATTGACGTTGTTTGAAAACGTGACGGCCAACGGAAGAAGCGGGGCCGTCAAATTCACGCTGGTGACGGTGGAGGAGTCATCAAAAATGGCGCTGCTGCCGCTCGTGAACGCTGCCGGTGCGCCGTTGGTGTCCAACCAATTTTTGGTGCTCGTGTCCCAGTCGGAACTGGAACTGCCGGTCCAAACGAGGCCGCCGGAACCGCTATTCGCGACGATTTCGAGCGTCGGCACCAAATTGCCACTGGTGTTGCTGACGGAGGCCCAGCTGGGTCCGTTATTCGCGGTATTGTGGAAGATGAGAGTGATTTGCTTGTCGGTGTCCGCGGCAAGAAAATTGATGAAGGTTTGCGGGTCCAGGTTTACATCCACTTCCACGCTGGGCGGGGCAGCCGCGATGGAGGTGGACCCGAGCAACGGAGTGGTGTTGATGTTCGGGAGCGCGCCGGAAGTCTGGGTGACTTGCCCGAGCATATTGCTGCCCGCCGGTTGATTGGTGAAAACCATCGTGGCTGGTGACCAGACACTGTCGGATTGTCCGTTGGGCCACAAATCGAAGTTCGTCACGACGTCGTTCAGGCCGTAAACGCGCAGGGTGTCGGTGAGCGTGCCGCCGGTTTGATAGAGCCGCAATCGCGCCGATTGAATGTCATTCGTGGAATGGGCATTGAAAAATGAGGTGAGATCGAAACGGACATAGGCGATGCGCGCGTTGGCATCATTCAGGCGCTTGGTCAGGAGGGATTGGGAGGAGTCCTGAATGGCGCCGCTGGAACTTCTGAGGACAAAGGCGTTGGCGGAGGCGGGAATTTCAATGGTTGTTTGCGCGCCGGCGAATGGGGCGATGCCGAGGGCCAAAATGAAAACCGCTGCATGACGTTTCGTGAAGGGGCGGAGTAGGGTGTTTGTGATGCTCATGGTTTGCGTAGGGATAAGAGTCAATGGGATTTAATCATGACGCTGAATGGGGCGGCACCACATGTTTGGGTTACCCCGTTGGTTCTCGTTGCATAAAACAATGTCGCTGGTTTAAAATCTGACTGTGACCCTTACGCCGATCCGGCTGAAGTTGTGGTGGCTGCTTGCGATGTCGGTGCTCCTCCTTGCCTCCCAGGCAGGATTTTCCGCGGTCAGTTCAGCATGGCTGACTCGTGTCAAGCAGACCGGGGACGGATTGCCCCATAATCACGTTTACGCGGTGGCGCAGGCTGCCGATGGATTTTTGTGGATCGGCACACCCAACGCGCTTTCGCGATTCGATGGAGATCGTTTCACAAAATTTCCGTTTCGTGAAATTGATCAGAGCGAAGAACATAACCAGGGGGTGCGGCGCATTTTGTGCGGCCGGGATGGCGGGCTGTGGATTGCGCCGATGCATGGCCCGGTCCTGCACATCAGCGCGGACTATTCGGAGGCGTTTTGTCCTGAAACGGGCGTGACCAATTCGGAAGCGCTGGCGTTAACGGAGGATCGTGAGGGGGCGTTGTGGATTGTTTATGCTGATGGTGTCGTTATTCGATGGAAAGATGGGAAGAGCGAAACGTTCAGCAAATTCGAAGGTGCGCCCAGCGGCAACATGTCGCTGGTTACCGATGCCTCGGGCTGCGTGTGGTTGTGCAAGGGGCACAATCTTGCTGCGATCCGAAATGGAAAACTTGAGCGCGAGGAAACGTTCAAGAGCAACATCCGCATGGCGCCGGGTGGTACGAACGGGATTTGGGTCGTCGCCGGCCAGCAATTGTTCAAATACGATTTGGAGCGCGGGGCGCAGGATTTCGGGTTGATTCCTGTCGATACGCAGCGTGCGGTAGGCTCGGTTTTGATTGAAGATCATAGCGGCGCAGTTTGGATCGGCACTGATACGGCCGGGTTGTATCGCTATTCGGATTCCGGTTTCGAAAAAATCGAGACATCCTATCCGAACATCTGGTGTTTGTCCGAAGATCGCGATCACAGCATCTGGGTGGGGACGGCGGGAGGGGGGTTGAATCGAATCACACGCCGCGGCGTGCAGTTGGAGGGGGTGGAGAATGAGGACTCGCTGGTGGGAATAGAGTCTGTTTGCCAGGACCGGGACGGGCAGCTTTGGGGCGTGGCGCAAAACGGCGCGGTGGTTTGCCGGCGTGATGGACAGTGGATTGCGCCCTTCACAAACTCATTGGAGGCGGCATCGTGTGTGGCGGCGGATGCGGGCGGCGCGATTTGGATCGGCACTCAAAATAAAATCCTCTATCGCTGGCGCGACGGGCAACTTGATGCGTGGACATCGGAACAGGGAATCGTTGGCAACCATATTGTCACGTTGCTGGCGAGTTCGAAGGGGGATTTGTGGATTGGTGAACACCTGCCGGACGCAGTCCAATGCCTGCAGGCAGGCGAATTGCACAAGCTCCCGTTTGCCAAAAAATTCGGCAAGATAAACGGCATGGCCGAAGATGCCGCGGGAAATATCTGGATAGGCACGGCCAACGGTTCGCTGTTGCGCGCGGACGCGGGCGGTGTGGTGGACGAGACGCCGGCAACGACGCCGCATCGCGGTGTGCGGAGCCTTTACGCGACGCCCGATGGCGGATTGTGGATTGGCTATGATGGCTGGGGCCTGGCGCACCTGAAAGACAACCAGTTCCGGCACCTCAATCTCAACCAGGGACTTCCTGATGATTACATTTCGCAGATAATCGCGGACGGGCTGGGCTGGCTTTGGTTTGGCGGACGTGACCAGGGTCTTTTCAAAATTCGGCAGCAACAATTGGAAGAGGCCCTGGCCAATCCGGCGGCGCATGTGCGTCCGGTATTTTATGGCCGCGATGAAGGCCTGGTGAGCAAGGAAGCCATTGGATGGTCGCCCAGCGCGATTCGCAGCCGCGACGGACGGCTGTGGATTCCGATGCGGACAGAACTGGCGGTGGCCGACCCGAAGCTTTTGCTGGAGCGTCCCGAACCGCCGCCTGTGTTTCTGACCTGCGTGGCGGTGGATAACCAGCCCATCGCTGCCTACGGCGGCATCACCGAACTCTCGCATACGGCGAACCTGAAGACATTGGACCGTCCGTTGCACCTGGAACCGCGCCACCGGAAACTGGAATTTGAATTTGCGGCGTTGAATTTTATCACGCCCGAGAATCTTCATTTTCGCTACCGACTGGACGGGGTGGACGATGACTGGGTGGACATCGGGAAGCAGCGGAGCGTGACTTTTTCGCGCCTGAATGCCGGCAGTTACGAGCTGCACGTTGCGGCTTCGACCGGGGACGGACCGTGGAATGAAATACGGGTGCCGCTTGGGGTGATCGTGGCGCCATTTTTCTGGGAGACGTGGTGGTTTCGGCTGGGGCTGTTGATTTTGTTTACGGGCGCGGTGATTGGGGCGGTGCGTTATTTTTCGTTTCAGCGACTACAGTTGCAATTGCGAGCGATGGAACATCAGGCTGCGCTCGACAAGGAGCGGGCGCGGATTGCCCGTGATCTGCACGATGACCTTGGTTCCAGCCTGATGTACGTGGCGCTGGTGCTGGAAATGAACGAGCAAAAATCCGGGACGAACCATTCCAATGGCGAAGCGCCGCAGATTTGTTCGCCGATGGTCCGCCGCGTGGTGCAGTCGGTCGATGAGATCATCTGGGCCATCAATCCGCGCAATGACCAACTCAAATACCTGCTGGATTATATCATTGAGTACAGCGTGGAATTTCTGCATGCGGCCTCCATTCGCACCAAAGTGGACGTGCCGGATTCAGCGCCGGGCGTGGTGGTTTCTCCGGAGGTGCGTCATAATTTATTCCTGGCGGTCAAGGAAGCGTTGAACAATGTCGTGCGCCACGCGCAGGCGACCGAAGTTCGTTTCGAAATTGTGGCGGACGCGCAACACATCCACATCACGATTCACGACAACGGAAAGGGCTTCGCTGAACCCGCCGACAAGCCGTCTGCTGACGGCTTGCGCAACATGCGCCAGCGGATGGAGGAAATTGACGGGGAGTTTTTTCTGGAGAGCAAGCCGGGTGGCGGCACGCGGATTTCCCTGCTTTATTCACTCCAGCACAACCATCGAGTCTCATTGCCATGATTAAAATATCCCTTGTGGAAGATTATCCCCAGGTTCGCGAGATGCTCGCCAAGACGTTCAATGAAGCGCCCGGGCTGCGATGCATCAGCGCCCACGGCACCGGTGAGGAGGCGGTGCGGGAGATTCCGACCACGAAGCCTGACGTGGCGCTGGTGGACATTCATCTGCCGGGCATGAATGGAATTGAATGCGTCGCCAAGCTGAAGGCGCAGCTGCCGAATTTGTCCATCCTGATGCTGACCCGCTACGAGCAAAATGATTTGATTTTCAATTCCATCCGGGCCGGGGCGAGCGGCTATCTGCTCAAGAACACGCCACGCGCCGATTTAATTCAGGCGGTCGAACAAGTCCACGCCGGCGGGGCTCCGATGACGATGCAGATCGCGCGGAAAGTCCTGGATCATTTTCGCCACATTCAGCAGCCGTCCGCGGAGGTGGAGAAGTTGACGCCACGCGAGCAGGAGGTGCTGGCGTTGCTCGCCAAGGGATGTCTTTACAAGGAAATCAGCGACGCGCTCGGCATCAGCATCAATACGATGCGATCCCATTTGAAAGTCATTTACGAAAAACTTCATGTCCATTCGCGAACGGAAGCGGCGCTGAAATATGCGGGCAGACATTGATGTCCAGTCCGGCGCCAGCGGAGGCGATTGGAACGGATTTGCCTTCTCAATGCACTGGTGGCAGCGCCAATTTTAGTTCGCTGACGGTCAACAAACTGAAGTCCATCTGGACCGGCTTGAGCAATTGAAATGAGAAAACTTCAAATCACCATCCTGTCAGGCGTTCTTGGGCTTGGAGCGATTGCCGCGCCGGCTCAACGGCCGGACATCGCGGTTGAGGATTTCGAAGGCTCCGACTACGGCGCGTGGGCCGTGAGAGGCAATGCGTTCGGGAGCGGTCCGGCGCATGGAACGTTGCCGAATCAAATGCCGGTGGAAGGTTTTCACGGAAATGGGCTGATCAATTCCTACGTTGGCGGTGACGGTTCGACGGGTTCGCTGACTTCGCCGCCATTTCAAATTGAGCGGAGATATTTGCAATTTCTCATCGGTGGCGGCGGCTGGGAGGGCAGGACTTGCATGAATTTGCTGCTCAATGGAAAGGTGGTCCGAACCGCGACCGGGCCCAACACGCAGCCGGGCGGGAGCGAGCGTTTGCAGGCGGCGCAATGGGACGTGAGTGAATTCGTCGGCAAGGAGGTCGCTTTGCAAATCGTGGATGACGCCACGGGTGGTTGGGGGCACATCAGCGTGGATCATATTGTTCAGAGCGACGAACGCAATGAAGCGCCGATCATGCGATTCAACGTGGCGCGCTCTTTGGATATCGAGAGACCGTATCTGAACTTTCCTGTCAAGACCGGCGGGCCTATGCGCCGGGTCAGCGTGATCATCAATGGCGAAACGGTTCGTTCGTTCGACATCGAACTCGCGGACGGACAGCCTGACTGGTGGGCTTTTCTCGACGCCACTCCGTTTGTGGGCAAGACGGTTCAAATCAGCGTCAACAAGATGCCTGAAAATTCGGCCGGGCTCAGCTCGGTTGACCAGTCTGACGAGGTCAAGAGCGAGAATTTGTACCGGGAATCGCTGCGCCCGCAATTTCATTTCACGTCGCGGTGCGGCTGGCTGAATGATCCAAACGGGCTCGTTTTTTATCAGGGCGAGTATCATTTGTTTTACCAGCACAATCCCTACGGCTGGAATTGGGGCAACATGCATTGGGGGCACGCGGTGAGCAGGGATTTGGTTCATTGGCAGGAGCTGCCGGTGGCGCTTTATCCCGATGAACACGGAACGATGTTTTCCGGTTCCGCTGTCGTGGATTGGAACAATACGGCTGGATTTCAAAAGGGCGCGGAGCCGGCGTTGGTGGCCATGTTTACCGCCGCGGGCAATCGGTTCACGCAGGAAATCGCCTACAGCAATGATCGCGGGCGCACGTGGACCAAATACGAAAAAAATCCCGTGCTTGGTCATATCGCCGCCGAGAATCGTGATCCCAAGGTGGTCTGGTTCGCTCCTCAAAAGAAATGGGTGATGGCGCTTTATCTCGATCACAACGATTATGCGCTGTTCAGTTCGCGCGATTTAAAAGGCTGGCAAAAGCTGAGTGACGTGAATCTGCCTGGCGATTCGGAATGCCCCAATTTCTTTCCAGTGCCGCTGGACGGGGATGCTCACAACACGCGCTGGGTTTTCTTCGGCGCCAATGGAATTTATCTTGTTGGAACATTCGATGGACAAAAGTTCGTGCCGGAGACGCGGCCGCAGCGGCTGCAAAACGGCAATTGCTGGTATGCGTCGCAAGTGTATTCAGGCATCCCTGAGAGTGATGGCCGTTGCATTCTCATTCCGTGGGGAAGATTGCCGGACGGGGAGATTTTTCGCGGCATGCCTTTCAATCAAATGATGGGATTGCCGGTTGAACTCACTCTGCATTCCACCAGTTCCGGCGCGACACTGGCGGTCAACCCTGTTCGCGAGCTTCAATCGCTTCGCCGAGCTGCGCATGCGATCGAGCCGCAGGCTCTTGTGCCTGGAAACAATCCGCTGGCGGGAATCCCCGGTGATCTTTTTGAGATCGAAGCGGAGATTGCTCCCGGCAAGGCGAAGGAAATTTCCTTGGATGTCCTGGGCATGCCGGTAGTGTACGACGTGGTGACGCAAAAAATCTCATGCCTCGGGAACCAGACGGTGTTGGCTCCGAAAAACGGCGAGATTTCGCTGCGCCTGTTTGTGGATCGGGTTACGGTGGACGTCTTTGGTGGCGAGGGGAGTCTTTACATGCCCATGGCGGAACCGGTTTCGCGTGAAAAGAAAGGGCTGAGCCTCTCCTGCCAGGGCGGCGATGCGCGGATCGTTTCAATGAAGGTCTACGAATTGAAATCCGCCTGGTGACGCAAGGCGGCGAAAAAACAGAAAAACAACAACAAGCCCTTTAAAATGAAAAAACAGATAATCTTCTGGTCGATCACTTCAGCGCTGGCTGGATTTTTGTTTGGCTTTGACACCGTGGTTATTTCCGGAGCGGAGCAAACCATTCAGAAACTTTGGGGCTTGAGTTCGACGCTGCACGGGCTCGTTATGGGCTCGGCGTTGTATGGTACCGTGATTGGTTCGCTGATCGGCGGGTGGCCGACGGACAAGTTTGGCCGAAAGCGAACGCTTCTTTCCATAGGCGCTCTCTACGTGGTTTCGGCCATTGGCTGTGCGTTTGCGAATAGTGTCGAGTTGTTTGTGGTTGCCCGTTTTATCGGCGGCCTGGGCATTGGCATGTCCACGGTGGCGTCGCCGCTTTACATTTCGGAGATTGCGCCGGCGAATTATCGCGGGCGGCTGGCGGGGATGTTTCAATTCAACATCGTGTTCGGCATCCTCGTGGCGTTTGCCTCCAACGCCGTGATTGCCAAAATCGGCGGTGAGAACTCCTGGCGATTGATGCTCGGGATCGCCGCCATTCCGTCGCTGATTTATACGGTGATGTGCGCGGGTCTGCCGGAAAGTCCGCGCTGGCTGATTGGGCGCAAAAACGATCGTGCCGCTGGCCTGGCGGTTTTGAAGCTGATCGAGCCGGAGAAGTCGGATGCGCAGCTGTCGGCGCACGCGGATGAAATTCAGTCCGCCGCGCGATCGGAGAAAACCGCGGCTGCCGGTTTCTGGAGCCTGCGGATGCGCGTCCCGATTTTGCTGGCGTTTCTCATCGCATTTTTCAACCAGTTATCCGGCATCAACGCGATTCTCTACTTCGCGCCCCGCATTTTCGAGATGACGGGTCTTGGTGAGAAAGCCGCGCTGCTCCAATCCGTCGGGATCGGAGTGACCAATCTGCTGTTTACGTTCGTGGGTCTCTGGCTGATTGACCGGCTGGGGCGCCGCACGCTGCTTTACATCGGCTCGTTTGGATACATTGCTTCACTGGGAATGACGGCGTGGGCGTTTTTTACGCAGCACTTCAGCATTGTGCCGGCTTGCATTTTTGCGTTCATCGCGGCGCATGCTGTTGGCCAGGGCGCGGTGATCTGGGTGTTTATTTCGGAAATTTTTCCGAACCGCCATCGTGCGGAGGGCCAGGCATTCGGAAGTTCCACGCATTGGATTTTTGCGGCGTTGCTGACGACGTTTTTTCCGAAGGTGGTTGAGTCATTTCCGCCCGGATATGTGTTCAGCTTTTTCTGCGGCATGATGGTGCTGCAGCTTGTGTGGGTGAAATTCATGGTGCCGGAAACCAAGGGCGTGCCGCTGGAAGAAATGCAGCGGAAGCTGGGCATCGAATTCGAGGAGGAAAGTTACGACGGCAGCAATGCCGTGCGGATGCATTGAGATTTTATGAGTTTTAAAGTCGTTGGAATCGGGGAAGTGTTGTGGGATTTGTTGCCTTCCGGGCCGCAGTTGGGCGGCGCGCCGGCGAATTTCGCCTATCATGCGCGGCAATTGGGCGCAAAAGCCCAGGTCATCACGCGTGTCGGCAATGACGAACATGGGCGGCGTGTGATTCGGCGTTTTGAGGAGATGGGCATCGACGGGGGCACGGTGCAGGCGGATGCGCATCTGCCCACCGGAACTGCCGGAGTCGTTTTGGGGCGGGATGGAACGCCGCAGTTCACCATCATTGATGGTGTGGCGTGGGATTTTTTGGCACTTACGGAGGAAGCATTGAAAGCGGCGCGGAATGCCAACGCGGTTTGTTTTGGAACACTAGCCCAACGGACCCGCGCGGCGAGTCTGGTCGTCCGGCAGTTGGTGGAGGCAACGCCGACCACCGCGTTGCGGGTCTTCGACGTCAATCTGCGCGAAGGGCACTACAACTGGGAAGTCATTGAACAATCGCTGGCGACGGCGAACGTTCTGAAAATGAACGACCAGGAACTGACGGTTCTTTCGCCGAGGTTGGAATTGTCCGGAGGCGTCAACCAAATGATGTCTCAACTGGCCGAACGCTTTGAGTTGGATCTGGTGGCGATCACTTGCGCGGAACGAGGGAGCCTGTTGTATCAGGATGGCAACTGGTCGGAGTTGCCCGGCCGCAAGATGGCGGTCACGGACACAATCGGAGCGGGCGATGCGTTTACGGCCGCGCTGGTGCTGGGATTGCTCAATCAATTCAGCCTGGAAGACATTCATCGAATTGCAGCGGATGTGGCGAGCTTCGTTTGTTCTCAGCAGGGTGCCACGCCCGTTTTGCCGCCGCATTTGCGGAATGCTTTTGTTCCGAATTGCACAAGTGTTTGAAGCAGGGGAGTCCAGTTGAAATGAGGCAGAGCTTTTGCAGATTTTTCGCGTTATCAGCTCTTGTCACGCTGTTTCTTGGACAAGGCCAGCTGGCCGCATTCACGTCCGCGAACGCGGACGAGGTGTTTTCGGCCTACATCCGGGCTTTTTATTTTACCGAGGGCACGAATGGTTATTTCCGCGCTACAACTGCGGGCGGCAAATCTGATTTCTGGAAGGAGGCGGAGGAGATGGAGATGGTGCTGGATGTGTATGAACGGACGACCAATGCGACTTGCCTGACACTCTTCAGCAATGCTTTTAATGGATTTATCTCCGAACACGGTCACGACTGGTCGGAGAATCCGTACAATGATGACATCATGTGGATGGTGATGGCGAGTGCGCGCGGCTATTTGCACACGGGAAACCCGGTTTATCGTGATGTGGCCCAATGGAATTTCGATCGGTGCTACGAGCGCGCCTGGTCCACGAATCTTGGTGGCGGGCTTTGGTGGACGAAAACCAATTCCTCGAAGAACGCCTGTGTCAACGGTCCGGGGGCGATTGCGTCGCATCTGCTTTTTCAAATCACCGGCGACACGAATTACCTCGTTAAATCGAAAGACATTTTTGAATGGGAACGCGCGACTCTTTTCAACACGAACAGCGGCGCGGTGGCGGATGCGGTTTCTGCGAGCGGGAAAATCAATGGGTGGGCGAGCACATACAATCAAGGCACATTTATCGGTGCGGCGAATTTGTTGGGTTGCACGAATGAGGCGCGGCTGGCCGCCGACTGCACGATGAACCAGCTTTGCCACGCGGGCATGTTGCCGCAGTATCAACAATCCGGGGACCTGGGCGGGTTCAACGGCATTTGCGTGCGCTGGCTGGCAAAATTTATGTATGAACGGGGATTGCAATCGAGGTATGAAGCCTGGTTGCGGCAGAACGCTGAAGCCGCGTGGAATGCGCGGCGCAAATCCGACGATCTCATTTGGTCCCGCTGGCCCGCGCCCACGCCCGAGGAGACGTTGCATTCCTGGGCGTGCAGCAGCGCGGTGGTGATGCTGCATGCGATAGCTCCGATGGAAAAGTAAACTGGAGCGCATCCGTTTTCAATGGGTGCGGCGTGTGGCCACTTCATGTCACATGGAGGAAAGACTCGTTCGGCGTAGGCTGGAGGCGCCTTATGTTATTGTCGCAACCGCCCGCAGAGCCCGAAGAAATAGTCAGCAACGATTTTCCCCCGCGCTTGCGTTCGTCTGCTCCCCTCGCATGAACAGAATCAAGCTTCCCTGGTTGTGCGGCCTCGTGGCAGTTGTCCTGCGAATTTCAATTTTGTCCGCGTCTGCCTGGCAGTTGCAATACGCGCCGATCGTGACGGGATGGGCGCAGTTGGTGGACACGAATAATCCGCTCCCGGAGTATCCGCGACCGCAGATGGTCCGGACAAATTGGCTGAGTCTGAACGGCATCTGGCAGTTTCAAGCCGGGGCCACGAATGATCCGGTTCCAACCAACCATGTTCTTTCCGGCGACATATTGGTGCCTTTTCCGATGGAATCCGCGCTTTCGGGCGTGGCGGAATATCATGCGTGGTCCTGGTACCGGCGCACGTTTGTTGTTCCCGCCAATTGGGGCGGGCAGCACGTTTTGCTGCATCTTGATGCCGTGAACTGGCAGTCACAGGTTTTTGTGAATGGACAAAGCGTGGGCGTTCATAGAGGCGGATACGACCCGATTACTTACGACATCACTCCTTATTTGAGCGGCGGCGGCGCGCAGGAATTGATCGTGCAGGTCTATAGTCCAGAGGACAGCGCCGGCGAGCCGCGTGGCAAGCAATCGCTTTATCCTGGCGGCATTATGTATACGTCGTCGAGCGGCATTTGGCAGCCGGTGTGGCTGGAACCCGTGCCGGCGACGAGTGTGAGCGATTTCAAAATCGTGCCGGATATCGACAACGCCCAGCTGAATATCGCAGTCAATGTCTCCGGGCCGACGAATGGCATCACGGTCAATGCGGTTGCGCACATTGGTGCCAACGTGATCGGAACGGCGTCGGGTTCGCCCGGTGCGAATTTGTTGTTGCCTGTGCCCAATCCGAACCTTTGGTGGCCTACCAATCCGTTTCTTTACGATTTGACGGTGACGCTTTCGAATGGTCCGGCTTTAATCGATTCCGTGGAGGGATATTTCGGGATGCGGAAAATCAGCCTGGCGACGAACAACGGGTTCGTTCGCATCCTGTTAAACAATCAATTTGTTTTTCAATTCGGCCCGCTGGACCAGGGTTTCTGGCCGGACGGCATCTACACGGCGCCGACCGATAGCGCATTGAGGAGCGACATCGAACAGGAAAAAAATTTGGGGTTCAACATGGTGCGAAAGCACATCAAGGTGGAGCGCCAGCGCTGGTATTATTGGGCGGACAAGCTCGGGATCCTTGTTTGGCAGGACATGCCGAGTTGCAATTCCTACACCGGCAATCCGACTCCGCCGCCGGTTGATCCAAACCAGTACATCACGGAATTGACGCGGTTGGTTCAGAATCATTGGAACAGCCCGGCAATCGTCATGTGGACGCTCTTCAATGAGAGCCAGGGGCAGGAGAATACGAGCGGCGGAGTGGGGCAGACGAATACTGCCTACCTCGTGCAGTTGGTGAAAACGCTCGACCCATCGCGTCTCGTGAACCAGGCCAGCGGCGGCGATTATCATGGGGTGGGGGATATTTTTGATAATCACAGTTATCCGTCTCCGGGCAATCCCGGCAGCACGACGCAGGCAAACGTGGATGGCGAGTTTGGCGGTGTGGCGTTGTACATCCCGAATCATACCTGGGCTCCCGGCGGCGGCGAGGGCTCGGCGACGGACACGAACGACCTGGCTTCCCAATTCGAAACGTTCTGCAATGAATTATCCACTTACGCGCAGGACGATGGTCTGAACGGCGCGATTTATACGCAGACCACGGACGTGGAGACGGAGTTGAATGGGCTCTATACGTATGATCGCGCGGTGCGCAAACCGAATTTGCGGCGCATTCAGAACGCGATTGCGAATGCGGGCCAGCCGGTCGTGCTCACCACGGTCGTGCCGACTTCGCAGAGCAACGGATTGTCCTGGCAATACACCACGAGCACGCCGGCGTCGAACTGGTATTCTCTTGGGTTTGATGCTTCGGCGTGGAATTCAGGGCCGGCCGGTTTTGGCGCGGGAGATCCGCCAAACACGACGGGGTTGGTGCGCACACCGTGGAACACGTCGGATATCTGGTTGCGGCGCACGGTGAATCCAGGCGCTCTCACGTCGCAGCAAGTCAGCAATCTGGTGTTTCTCACGTTTCATGACGAAGACGTGGAGATTTATGTGAACGGTGTGTTGGCGGGCAGCGCTTCCGGATATACGACCAGTTACGTGCTGCTCCCGATGAATGCGGCGGGGCAGGCGGCCATCGTTCCCAATTCCAGCAATTTGATCGCGGTGCATTGCCACCAGACGGGCGGGGGACAATACGTCGATGTTGGAATCTGCGTGCACAGCAACGCGGTGCCGCCTGTGCCTGCGATTCCGTTGACGCCGACAAATCTCATCGCGGCTGCGGGATCTTTGGGCGTTTCGTTGGGGTGGGACAATTCTTCCGGCGCGGCGAGCTATAATGTGAAACGTTCGCTCGTCGGCGGGGGGCCTTATACGAACGTCGTTCTCACCCCGGCAATCAACACCGGCACCGATTCGTCGGTGAGCAACGGCACGACGTATTACTATGTCATTTCCGCGGTGAACGACTCCGGGGAAAGCGCGGACTCCGCGGAGGTGGCAGTGACAACCATCAGCCCTCCGCCTTCGCCCGCGCCGGTGTTGACGACGTGGTTCAAGGCGGATGCGATCACAAATCTGATAAATGGCGCGAGCATTTCCACGTGGCCTGACGCCAGCGGGAATGGAGATGACGCGGTGCAATCCAACAGCAGTCAGAAACCGACTTTTATCGCCAATGGCATCAATGGCTTGCCTGTTGTTCGTTTTAATTCCACGAATCAGACTTACCTGTCTTTTCCTCGCTCAGTGTCAGGCGACTTCACCATCGTCTGTCTTTTCCGCAGCACGCAAGGGCTGAACTCCGGCACGTTGTTTTACCAGGGCGCAGGCCTGGTGAATGGGGAAGTTCCTGGCACGGTCAATGATTTTGGCACGTGTCTTTTTGCCAATGGTTCGATCTGCGCGGGCACCGGCAATCCCGATGTGGCGGTGACGTCTGGTATTGGTCTCAATGATGGTCAGCCGCACATTCTCACGTTCACTCGGAAGCGGGCTACGGGCGCCATCACTCTTTACATCGATGGCGCATCAGCAGGCACGGTGACCGGTGGAATGCAGCCACTCACCGCGCCGGCTCAGGTTGTTCTCGGCGCGCAACAGACGCTGATTAATTTTTTCACGGGTGACATTGCGGAGGTAAAAATTTACGACGGCGCACTTGGCGATGCGGACAGAGTCGGTGATGAGAATTCTCTGCGTTGCAAATACGCATTGGGGCCCGGAGGGCCACCGCCGCCTCCCGCAAATCTCGCCGCGGCGACCAACGATCACTCGGTATTTCTGGATTGGAACGACGGAGTGGCGGCCAACAGTTACATCCTGTATCGCGCCAGCAATCCGGGGGGGCCGTTCACGATCGCAGGCATGGGCATTACGGCCACGAATTATGTGGATACCAACGCGCTGAGCGGTCGGATCAATTATTACAAAATCGCTTCGGTCGGCAATTGCGGCACCGGCCCGACTTCGGCTGCCGTGAGCGCGGTGTTGCCGTCGCCTTCGTTGGGTTTCGCGGCGGACGGGAGCGAAGGCACATTTACCGTCAATTGGCCTGCATGGGGCAACAACTGGACCTTGTGGTCGACGACGAATTTAACCCCGCCGGTCACGTGGGTTCGGGTGACCAATTCCAGCAGCAACAGCAACGGACAAATCACTGTGACTGTTCCGATTGCATCCGGCGGAGCGTTTTTCCGGCTGACGAGCCCGTAGTGAATTTATGAGTCCGAATGAGTACCGATTTGTCCGTCAGTTCGTCTGGCTGGCGAGCAAGTCTCGACATCGCCGTCGCGATCATTTTCCAGAACGGCCTCACGATGAGCATGGAGCCACTTTATGCCACATGACAGTTTTTCCTGGGGGGCTAGAGTTTCGACATGTTTTCGTTGCGCCAAAACCAAACGTTTCGGCTTCCACCTTCCGTCGCCGATTAAGCACTGCAAGCATCCAAAAGAACACCCTATGAAAATCCGAAAAAATTCAGAACGTCGTTACACAATGGGCCTTCGGCCAATATCCCTGGCGATCCCAGGTCTGTTACTGGCGTTGAGCGCGAGGGCCGTTGACATCCAATGGCAGGGCGGCACCGCCGATTATAATGTTCCAGCCAATTGGGTTGGGGGCGCTGTTCCGGGCTCGGCCGACAACGCCATCAATGACACCGGCACGAACAATGCGGTGCAGATCAACAGCACTGATCCGAACTGGGTGGTGGTCGATTTTCGAGGTGGCAATGCCAGTGGGGCAGGGGGCGCTTATGTGCAAAATGGTTCGTCCGCGAATCTGAACGGGTGGTTCCGGATGGGTATCGGCACCGGGAGCACGGGGGTGTTCACGCTCAACTCCGGCACGATCACGATGAACAATGGGGGGAACTTTACTCTGGGTGAACTCGGAACGGGAATTTTGAATCTCAACGGAGGCATCATCAATGACAACAATGCCCGTTACGGACTGGCGGACGGGCCGGCTGGGAGCGTGGGCATTGTGAATCAAACCGCGGGCATTGTGAATGCCAACGGTGAAACCTGGATTGGCAATACGGCCGGTTTGGCGACCTACAACATGAGCGGGGGCACGAACAATACGCACAATTGGGTCGCTCTCGGCCGGTTCGGGGCGAACGGCACTTTGAACATGACCGGCGGGGTGTGGAACAAAGACGGCAATGGAAATTTTCTCGTTGGCACTGGCAACAACGCGATTGGCACGCTGAACCAGAGCGGAGGAACCATCAATTGTCAGAGCCAATTTCTTTGTCCGGAATCGGGCAATGGTTCGACATTGGGAACGTACAACCTGAGCGGCACTGGCAGCCTGGTCGTTAATAACTGGATCGCCATTGGAAGAAACAGCGGTCCGGGGATTCTCAATATGAATGGCGGCACGATCACCAAGACCGGTACCGTGAATGACCATATTACCATCGGCAGCGGCGGTCCGGGAACGGTGAATCAGACGAACGGCATGATCGTCAGCACCGCGAGCGATACCTTCATTGGAGAAACTGCCAATGCCACCTGGAACATGTATGGCGGCACGAACATATTTGCGGGCGTTCGCGTTGCTGCAGTCGCCGGCGGTCTTCAGTGTGTTCTTAACTTGAACGGCGGACTTTTGCAGGCGACCGAACTTTCCTCCGGGAACATAGGCAGTTTAAGCACTGTAAACTTCAACGGTGGCATTCTTCAGGCGGGTGCTGACAATGACAACTTCATGCACGATCTCACGCTCGCTCAAGTCGGGGCTGGGGGCATCATCATTGATTCGCAAGGTTTCAACATCGTGGCGAATCAGACGCTCATGGACAATGGCGGGGGCGGCTTGACCAAAAACGGAACCGGCAAATTGACGCTTGCGGGCATGAACAATTCCTACAGTGGCCCGAACGTTGTGAACGCCGGCAAGCTGATCACCGGCAGCAGTTCGACGGCGTCGGGCGATTACACCATCGCTGACGGCGCAGGTTTTGGCGTGCTGGTGCAGTCGGCCAACGGGCAATATAACATTGGCAACGTGACGCTGGGCAGCGCGACTGGGGGTACGCTTGATTTTGACCTGGATGGATTCGGCAATCCGACGGCAGCGCCTTTGAATGTGAATGGCAACTTCACTGTTCATGGCACCATCTCGGTGAACATCGCCGACGTGCTTCCTCAGGTTGGACAATTTCCGCTGGTTCACTACGGCACGCTGGCCGGCTCGGCGAATTTTGTGGTTGGCTCATTGCCGACGGGAGTGGCGGCCAGCCTGGTGACGAACGTTCCCAACAGCACGATTGACTTGGTCATCACCACAGTGAACCTGCCGCGTTGGGACGGCCAGGCCGGTGGCGACTGGGACATCGGCCTCACCACGAACTGGGTCAACATCGGCACGGGCCTGCCCACTTTCTACAGCGACGGCAACCAGGTTCTTTTCGACGACAACGCCCAAGGCACCACGAACGTGAACATCACGACGACGGTCAAGCCGTTAAGCGTGACGGTGATTAACAGCAATTTGGACTACAGCTTCACGGGATCCGGCAAGATCAGCGGAGCTACGGGACTGGTTAAGCAGGGAACCAATGTGTTGAGCATTCTCAACACGGGTGGGAACAACTACACCGGTTCCACGATTGTCTCGAACGGCATCCTGGTGATCAATAGCCTCGCCGATGGCGGACAACCGAGTTCCATTGGCGCGTCGTCCGGAAGCCCGACGAATCTCGTGCTGGTGCGCGCGACGCTGGAATATACGGGGGCGCCCGTGACCGCCAATCGCGGTTTCACGATCGGCGCGTCCAATACGACAATCGATGCAGAGAGTGACTTCGCATTCGGCGGTCTCGTGACTGCGGCTGCCAGCACGGCGTTTACCAAGACGGGTCCGGCGACGTTTGGAATCAAGACGGTGGGTAAGAATGAGTTTTCGAGCGGATTAAATCCTGGCTTCAAGGTGAACCAAGGGACGATGTTGTTTGACGGTTCCGCCGGTGGCCAGACCAATCACTCGCAAAATGAAATGTGGGTGGGCGGCACTCCTGACTTCGGAGCTTCGATGGTCCTGAGCAACACGACGTTGAACGTGGATAGCTGGCTTGGGTTGGGCCGCGGCAACGGCACGGTTGGCAATACGTCGACGTTGACGTTGTATAATTCCACCGCCAGCTTCGGAAATGTTTCGCTCGGCTATGACAACGGCATTGCCGGCAATTCCGCCACGCAGTTCCTGACGCTCAGTGGCACTTCCGCGCTCATTGATAATGCCACTATGAACATCGGCGAAAGCTCGGGTTCCACGGCGAACGTTAGTGTCAGCGGCGCTTCCGCGCTCGTCGGTCACGGCGATATGAACCTCGCCCTGAGCACCGGTTCCTCAGCGAACGTCAGCATCAGCGGCACTTCCGTGCTGTGGTCGCAAAACCGATGTTTGTTGGCTCAGAACGCCGCCGTCGCTTCCGTGACGATTGCGAATTCGGCCAAGCTGATCGTGACCAATAACAACTGGATATCCATTGGCGACGGTCCTGGCGCCGTGGCTTCTCTGGTTATCAAGGACTCGGGCACGGTGCAAATCAGCGGTGACTTCAATGTCACCGACGTGGGCATCGGCTGCGTGGGCACTGCCATCGCCCAGGACAATGCGCAGATTTTCGCAAACAATCTGTGGGTGGGCAAAGACAACAACGTCACGGCCATCTTCACCATCACGAACAACGCTTCGGTCCTGTCCAGCAACGGCCTCACGATGGCGACGTTCTTCGACAACACTGCGAGGGTGCCGACGAACGCGACGTTGAACCTCGCCGGCGGTTCGCTGGCTGTGAATCTCGTGCAGGGCAGCGTCACGACCGGCACAAACAACGGCATCTTCAACTTCAACGGCGGGCGTCTCATCGCGCGCAAGCCGATCGGCGCAAACTTCATGTTCAATCTCCAGGCCATCAATGTGCAGAGCGGCGGCGCTGTGATTGACAGTGACACCAACAGCATCTCCATCGCACAGCCGCTGGTGGATGCGGGCGGTGGCGGCTTGACCAAGTTGGGTAACGGCACGTTGTTGCTCAATGGCGCCAACACCTACACCGGCACGACGCTGGTGAGTGCGGGCACGCTGGGCGGTGCGGGCACCATCCTCGGCCCGGTGAATGTTGCTTCGGGCGCAAAACTCGCTCCCGGCGGCGCCACGATGGGCACGCTGAGCATCGATAGCTCATTGACTCTGTCGAATGCGAGTGCGGCCGTGTTCCGCATCAGCAATGACGGAGGCACGACCAACAACGACCTGGTGTCCGGTCTGACGGGAGTCACGTATGGCGGCACACTCGTGGTGACGAACGTCGGAACCGGCAGCCTGGTTGCGGGCGGCACGTTCAAATTGTTTAATTCGGCGGCCGCTGGAAGCGGAAACTTCACCTCCGTGACCGTGCTGCCGGCAGGCAGCGGCACGTTTGATCCAGCCACGGGTGTGTTGACGATCACCTCGAGCGGCACAACAACAGTGACGCTGAATCCGCCCACGGTTTCGGGCGGGAACCTGGTCCTGACGGGAACGGGCACGCCTGGCGCCGGTTACACGGTGTTGAGTTCGACGAATGTATCGTTGCCGCTGTCGCAATGGACTACAAACGTCACCGGCACGTTCGACACGGGAGGAAATTCCTCGAACGCGATTCCGCTGAACTCCACCAACCGTTACTTCCTGTTGCGGCAACCTTAATCGGCAAAGTGGTTTAGACTCAAACGAGGGCGCCTTTCACCGGGCGCCCTCGTTTTTTGAAGGAAAAAGCATGCGGAGATTCATCATTTTCGCGGCAACAAACCCTGCTAAAATGGACTGTGTGACAGAGTCAAAAAACAATTGTGGCCAATTCATGCCACATGACCGTTTGCCTCAGACACCATAAGGTTATGGTGAAATTGAAAACCGACAAAAACCCCGTGTCGTGAGTGCGAAGCGTA
>Ga0335085_10003325_pt1 | contig 28072 bp, 26 predicted proteins | sample Lox_Sample_45_FD_206712 | JGI IMG/M metagenome (GOLD analysis project Ga0335085, IMG submission 206712) | Soil microbial communities from Loxahatchee National Wildlife Refuge, Florida, United States - Lox_Sample_4.5 | ecosystem: Environmental > Terrestrial > Soil > Wetlands | place: USA... | reverse complement strand
TATGACAAGACGACAGCCTTCCAGAGCGACCATATCACTTCGACAAAGAGCGGGGAATGGAAAACGCAATTTGGCCAGAATCAAATTGACAGGATCGATAACATGACAAAAGATTGGCTTTTGAGATATGGCTACAAGGTTTGATGAAGTCTGCTTCGATTCTTCAGGTTTGTCATCAGTCATGGAAAGGAATGCCAAAAAATGAGCAATAGCGCAGACTACCGGCTGCTTCGCAACATATCCGTGTGTTCCGAACTCGAAGACAGCGAAGCCAGGACACTGGCAGCGCTCATGGGCGTAATCCATATGAAGGATGGCGAATTGCTCGTCAAGGAGGGCGCAGCCGTACAGACCCTGTTCATACTCGCCGCAGGCAGACTTGCCGTCTTCAGCGCCGACATCAACGGCAAGGAGAATCTGGTCTACACGATGAAAGAGGGGGAGTGCGCCGGCACCCGCGCGTTCGTCGACCGTACGCCGCGCAAGGCCACGCTGCGCGCGGTCGGCGATGCCACGGTCTACACGCTCACCCCGGATGCCTTCGAATCATTGCTGGATTCCCACCCGCGCCTGGTTTACAAGGTGATGCGTTCGCTGTTCCGGGTCACCCACACCAATCTGATGCGGATGAACCAGGAAACCCAGCAGCTATCCAATTACATCAACAAGACACAGGGTCGTTATTGAGGATTGCGGGCCCGGATGCACATGACTCCGATGAAGATCGCGGGCACTGGCAAAGATAGCCGTTCACCAACATCGCCGGAAGTTCGATCCGTAACAATCCGGTTTTGTTCAGGGCGGTCGTTTGGAAGAACGAATTGTCCGAATGCATGGGGCCAACGGATCAACGGGGTACGGTGTACCGCTTTTGGCAGTCGGCCGTATCGGTGCGCTATTGGATGAGTCCTTTATACAGGAAAAAGGCATAGGCGCCGATAAGACCGACTCCGACCGAGCGCGGGACCTTTCCAAGCATGACCAGCGACAGAAAATGCACCGCTCCCGCTCCCAGGATGATGAACGCCCCGATCTGGAAGAAATCTGGAACATGTATCGGCTTGAAGACCGCAAACAGGCCGATGCACATCGGGATGCAGATATGCCCGTCGCCGATCTGCGAGCTCATGACGATATCCTGCCGGTCGATGCGCGTGTAATACAGCGCGAGCACGGCATTGGGCACAACCATCAGCAGGCCGCTGAACCAACCCAGCCTGGCGAAACTCAGATACGGGGTATGGCTGGTTTTGACCCAGTCCACAAGATGCTCAACCGAGAAGTACACACAGTACGCGCTGACCCCGAGCAGCAGGATGTCGATCAGGAGCGACCAGTGGAACGATCTGTTCTTGCGGATATTGTCCTTGAGCACTTCGAACACGTGCAACACCTGCCAAAACAGGAACAGGGAAACCAGCACCAGGCCGTCATAGAAATCCAGCACGCCGTCCTTGGCCAGGGCCCAAAGCGTGCCGGTGAACAGGAACAACGCGATCAGCGTGAACAGCAGATTCAGACGGTTGATGCGATGGAATTCCTCGCGCTGCCTGGATTCCCGTTTCGAGACCCGTTTTTGAATCGCGGCCGTCGCGCCGAAGATGGCGGCCAGACCGAGGATCAGCGTCAGGTTGGTGGCGTTGTTGACGAGACAGTTCTCGATGACCAATCCGCCATTCTTGGCCGAACTGCTCATGACATAAGCGAATACGAGATTCGGGAACCCCGAGCAGTAAGGCATGATCAGCGTGCCGAGAACGGTGCCTTCGAATCCCTTGCTTTCCATCATATGCAGCAGCCAGATCATCGCCAGACTCGCCGCCATGAAAACGACGAGCAGTACCAGCGGATGCAAAAAGAATGACTGGATATTTGCGATTGAGATATTCACGGCTGATAAAGGGAAAGACCAGGCGCGATTTTACCTTGCCTGCGGAAAAATCATGCGAATAGAAGCGCGCGCGCTGCGATTCACGGAGCCTTTTGGATGAGTGCGTTCCTTGTTCGCTTTGGGTAAAATGTGCGACATCTTCATATGACGGGTCGCCATGAAAAACACTCCCACTCTTCAGGCTAATGAGTCAGCCGAGCGCATCGTTCGTTATTTCCAGTCCAACGGGTTTGCCGGCATATCCGAGGCACTCATCCTCCGGATACGCCTGAAAGGGGGAAACAGGTCAGAGATCGACGCGGCTTTCGAGGAGGCGCACGAACAGGATTCCCCGCCCCCTGTGCAGCAGTATTTCGAGATCCTCCCCTTCGGGCACTATTCGGATTCTCGCAGCTTCGACGAGGCGAGGTCTGCCATTCAGTCGGATTTCACCTTGGCACTGCGCATGGAGGTGCCAAAAGTGTTTTTCGATGCGGCTCCCGTCGTGATCGATGATTCAATGGCGACCGGGACAAAGTATGATGTGCTGATGAAGCTCCAAGACAATGTCGATGAATACGCCTTCGCCATTCTCCTGAATGATCCGGACGCCTCGTTCCTTGAATATATCGGAACGCATCACGGTGCCGATTGGCAGCAAATCATGGGCAATTTTGAAGTCACGACTTCGTCCATGGCTTCTGAAATCAAGCTGTTCTGACGGATAGATCAAACCGGTATCCGGACTGGCATGCAGTTTCAAGACTGAAGGTTTGGACGACTTCGCCCAAGGAATTGAACATCCGAAATCCGCCGTCCTCGGAAGCAATTGTCGTTTGCGTTCATCCGTAACGAGCAGTTTACGTGAATCAGTCACGTGGACCGATGGACTGCCCGGTGGCAAATGCGGATACAAAATCCAAATTCGTCAGGGTGTCAGTAGGACAACTACGATTTGAATAGTCATGCTTCCAAATGCTCAAACCTGTCTTTCATACCCTTTCCAGGTTTCATTTGACAAAGACCCCCCGTCTGTCCGCGATACGTTACCCTTCGTCAGCCCTTTGTTTCCTTTACCATTAAATTTGCTAGTGTTCGCTCGTAACGGTACGACAAGCTGAGGTCGGGTGCCTCGATAGACAAAAATTCCCGGCTTCTGGTTTTCGGCAGTCATTGGCTACACAACCAATTGGAGGGCGACATGATTACGTCTCCAGATCCGCATGCGGTACTTGGTATTGCTCCCGGAGCCTCGATCATCGAGATCCGAGCGGCTTACGCTTCGATTCTAGACAGCCTCAAGATGGGTAAAGTGGCGGCAGAGGAAGCACAAGCGCGTCTGGTCGCAGCACGCGACGCTTTCGTAAAGCTAACCAAACCATCTGCCGCGTCAAAAGTTGTATCGCCCCTAAAGACCCTGAGTGCAAGCAAAGCAGCATTGGAGTCTGAATCAACGGCGAATGCCGCTTCGATCAAATTTACCGGAACGGCGTGGGAGTTCTTTCGCATCTGGATCGTGAACGTTTGTTTGTCGGTCGCCACACTGGGAATTTACTCGGCATGGGCCAAAGTCCGGCGGAAAAGATATTTTTATGGCAACACGCTGCTGAATGACAACGCGTTCGAATATCTGGCCGATCCCAAGTCGATCCTGAAGGGCCGTTTGATCATGTTATTGGTGATCGTTCTCGTCGGCTTGGCAAACCGTTTTTTGAAAATCAAGATATTCGGACTGGTATACCTCATCTTGCTGCCCTATATTGTCATCAAAGCGGCACGATTTAATGCAATCAACTCCTCTTACCGGAACGTTCGTTTCAATTTCGGCAATGATTTTCAGGCGCCGACCGGAAGATCCCGAAAATTCATTCCCGGATACCGGGAAACCAGCCAATTCCTGATTTTGCCGGTCTTTCTGGTACCGCTTTCGCTCGGTTTGTTGTACCCGTATTACGCTTACCGGAAGCGGCAATTCATGCTTCAGCACAGTTGCTATGGGAGATCGACGTTCGGCTTCGATGCAAAGCCCCGCCAATTCTACCTGGCCTATTTCAAGGCCGCGATGATGTTCCTGGTCTGCATGTTCGGAGGGATCATTACAATCGGTATTGGCTTATTGCCCTTGTATATATTGTTCGCCTCGTACCGTGATGCCACCATAGGCCGGGTAAATTGGCAACACACAACCCTGGGCCGTATGCGTTTCGAATACAAATGGAGGACCTGGGACTTGTTCAAGCTTAATTTCGGCAACACCCTCGCGATTCTGGTTTCGCTCGGATTGCTGGTTCCATGGGCTGAAATTCGCACGGCCCGGTACCAGTTGCAAGGCTTGGCTCTTACTCCCGCAGATGAACTGAACGGTTTCGTAGCTGCCGAGAAGGAGCAGGAAGGGGCTACGGCGGACGAGGCAGCAGATTTTCTCGGTTTCGATTTCGGGCTATAACCTTGCTAAGAGGGCGCTACTACGATGGCACATCGTCGCAGCAGAAGGACGTGACTATCGTCCCGATTTCGCCATCAGAACTTGCTGTTACCGGCGACGGTATCCGCTTTACGTGTTCACTGAGTGACCTGAAAGTCTCTTCACGGATCGGGAATACCCGGCGCCATCTCAATTTCCCGGATGGATCTCAATGCGAAACGGACGACAATGACGCGGTAGACCGGTTGCTTTCAGGCCTTCGAGGAGAAGGAGCGAGGCGGCTGTTGCATCGATGGGAGAGCAGCATCGGATATGTGCTAGGCGCACTATTGATTACGGTGGCTCTTCTTTGGGTTGGTATTAACTATGGAATACCCGCGCTTGCCAAACAGATCGCATTTAGCCTTCCCGCTGCCACGGAACAGGTAATAGGCCAAGAGGCTTTGGCTGGCCTGGATAAATCCTTGCTTGGCCCGACACGACTTTCGCAGGAACGTCAGGCAGAAATAGAAAAATTGTTTGCCGGCATGACGTCGGATATTGAAGGGGCGCAGAATTATCAGGTCATGTTCCGTTCCGGCCACAATGTGGGACCGAACGCGCTCGCCCTGCCATCAGGCATTATTGTGATCACGGATGCCTTGGTGGAACTCTCAAAAAATAACGACGAACTCGTGGCGGTGCTTGCACATGAGATCGGGCACCTCAAACAGAGGCATGAATTGCGCCGATTATTGCAAAGTTCGGCGACCGGGATTCTGCTGATCGCGATTACCGGTGATCTCGGTTCTTTTGCATCACTGGGCGCCTGGCTACCGGTATTGCTTGTAGACACGAAATATTCGCGAAGTTTTGAGACGGAGGCGGACGAGTTCTCCCTTGATTATCTCACTCGCCACAATATTCCCACGCATTCTTTCGCCGATATCTTGCAGCGTATAGAGAGCAAGTCAGGTGCAATAGGACAGCCTCCGGACTTCATCTCAACGCACCCCGCTACACGGGAGAGAATTCAGAATTTCCAAAGAAATGAATAGTCGGATTATATGGATATCTCATTTCGCGGCAGCGTAACGGGCATTAATTTCACCATCTGTACCGTGGGCGGTTGCGAGGTCCGCTGCTTTCCACGAATTGCGGCTTTCAGGCGAGCGGTCGGTATGTGCGTATCGCCGCTATGTGCCTTTGGCAGGCCGGCAATCGCCCCGATATCCCCTCAGGTATTTGCGCTCATGCTGCGGGGACGAATGCCAATTAATCGCCAGTTTGACGACAGGATTTCGTAAGCCAATGTCGAATCCGGTTTGAACAAAATACTTTTTTCAATTTAAACAACAAATTGCCATGTTGGCGCGGTTATTGCAATAACTTATGGCAGCACCATACCAAAATGCATTAACTGTAAGGAGAGCATCATGGCACACAAGCTCTTTCTCGATCTTATCGGTACAGGATCCTCTGATGAGGAGATGAAGGAACTGTATGAGGATCTGCGAGGCATTTTCGACGGCCCCTTCGATAAGCTCATTAATGACGCCGTAAGCAATCGTGGATGCGTATACGTGGAGCTGCGCCAGGCGTTACCAAATTGACGTGAATGGCAGAAGAAACTGTGATATTCGCTTCGTCCCGTCCCGACTTCTAACGGCACGTCGCAATTGCCAATTGCCCACACCGTTATTGCGCACTCGAAAGATCCATCCAGCCCGATCATGAGAGCCCCACTTCCACCCAACGAAGCTCAGCGGCTTGAGGCTCTGCGGGGCTATCACATTCTCGATACGCTGCCTGAACAGGATTTCGACGATTTGACGTTTCTGGCCCAGCAGATTTGTCAGACACCGATCGCGTTGATTTCGCTCGTTGACGAGAATCGGCAATGGTTCAAATCCAAGGTTGGTGTAAGCCACTCGGAGACCTCCCTTGAATTTGCCTTTTGTCCGTACGCGATCCTGGACCCGGACAAAATGCTGATCGTTCAGGATGCTCAGAAAGACCCGCGTTTTGCCGAAAGTCCCCGCGTTACAGGTGGCCCGAAAATACGTTTCTACGCCGGGGCTCCGTTGGTGACGCACGATGGGCTTGCGCTGGGGACTCTGTGCGTGATCGACCGTGTGCCACGCGACCTTACCGCCGAGCAGAAGACTTCATTGCACGCTTTGAGTCGCATCGTCATCACGCAACTCGAGATGCGCCGAAACCTTGATATGCTTCGCTTATCGGAAAAACAGCTGGAGTCGCTCAACTCCGAGCTTGAACAGAAGGTCGAGGCCCGTACTGCCGACCTCCGCATCGCTGCCGCCGCCTTTGATGCACAAGAAAGCCTGATGATCACCGATCCAGATGGCGTGATCCTGAGGGTCAATAAGGCATTTACCGAGACCACCGGCTATACGCCCGAGGAAGTAGTGGGCAAAACGCCGCAAATACTCAAATCTGGACACCACAATCAAGATTTCTATCAAGCGATGTGGGAGACCCTGAATCGAACTGGAACATGGCGGGGCGAAATCTGGGATCGGCGCAAAAATGGGGAGATATACCCTAAGTGGCTCAGCATCACCTCCGTCAGGGGGAATAACGGGTTGATCACGCATTATGTTGGTTCGCATATCGATATTACGGAGCGCAAGGCCTCGGAGGAAATGATCCAGCAACTGGCGTTCTATGATCCCCTCACCAGTCTGCCCAACCGGCGCCTTCTCCTGGACCGGCTTCAGCAGGCGCTTGCATCCAGCGCCCGAAGCGGTCGGGAAGGCGCACTACTGTTCATTGATCTGGATAATTTCAAGAATCTCAATGACACACTTGGCCATGACTTCGGGGATATGCTGCTGCAGCAAGTCACGCAACGTCTGGTGTCCTGCATACGAGAAGGCGACACGGTAGCCCGTCAGGGCGGCGATGAGTTCGTGGTGATGCTGGTAGATCTGAGTGAGCAACCCATCGAGGCGGCAGCCCAGGCGGAGGCCATCGGCGAGAAGATCCTCACTGCCCTCTGCAAACCTTACCAGCTTGGAACACATAACTATCTCAACACTGCCAGCATCGGAATCACCCTGTTCCACAATCACGAAGCACCGATTGAAGAGCTTATGAAACAAGCCGACATCGCCATGTACCAAGCCAAGAGAACGGGCCGCAACGCCTTGCGCTTCTTCGACCCGCAGATGCAAGTAAGCATCACCGCCCGAGTCGCTCTGGAAGAAGCATTGCGCAACGCGCTGGAAAAGCAGCAATTCGAGTTGTATTACCAGGTACAGGTGGATCACTCTCAAGGAGAATTCAGGGCGGAGGCATTGATCCGCTGGCTAAGCCCCGAACGCGGTGTGGTGCCGCCCCTGGAATTCATACCGCTGGCCGAAGAGACGGGGCAGATCCTGCCCATCGGACAATGGGTGCTGGAAGCAGCCTGTGCCCAAATCAAGGCGTGGCAGCAAGATGCGCTTACCCGCAAACTGGTGCTGTCTGTGAATGTGAGCGTCAAGCAGTTTCGTCAGCCCGATTTCGCGGATCTGGTGAAGACCGTCATACAGCGCCATGCCATCAATCCGAGATTGCTCAAGCTGGAACTGACCGAAAGCCTATTGCTGGAAAATATCGAAGATACCATAGCGACCATGAATACATTGAATGAAACCGGTGTGCTGTTATCAATGGATGACTTCGGTACTGGCTATTCATCCCTGCAATACCTCAGGCAATTGCCATTGGAGGAGATAAAGATTCCGATGAGTTTCATACGCAATATTGTTACCAATAGCAACGACGAGTCCATCGTGCGCACTATCATTGCCATGGCGCGAAGCCTGAACATCGGCATTATTGCTGAAGGTGTGGAGACTGAAAAACAACGACTGGTCCTCCTGAAAAACGGTTGTACTCGCTATCAGGGGTATCTGTTCAGCAAGCCCGTGCCGGTCAGGCAGTTTGAAGAGTTGCTGAAACAGATTCATCACCAATGAACCATTGATGGGTGTCTGCTTTCAGGATGGTTGATTACAAGGTCATTTGAGTATCTGGAGACATCTCGCACGACACAATGCCTCTCCTGCCCGACCCTTCTACAGCGTTGTACAGCATTCCGGCGAATTCCGTTCCTCGGGCAACGTTTGAAACAGCAGTTGTGATTGCTAGCAATCAGCGCAGGAATGCGAATACTTATACAGCCTTAACTGTTCCGCCTTTTGCGTTGGTGTCCAATTTGGATTGCGGGCAACGATTGCCTTGATAACATCGACTGGCCATTCCTGGTCAGCTTGCCGGGGTTCCACCGATTTGGCCACAACCGGACGAAGTTGTGATGCATGTTCGCCGGTTGCGATAAAGTGACCGAAGTTCTGCTGGGCCCGTACCGTTGCCTGAAACAACGTTGAGCAGGCAGTGCTGTAGTCTCTTTGATGTTCGCTTACACATTGATGCTCTGCCTGCTGTGCTTCTTGATAAGCGGTCTTCTCAGGTGACATCATGGCCGCACGTTCCTCCACGCGACTGCCGGCGTAGACATTTTCTCCGGCACGTGCCGCTTGCACGGAGGCAGAGAATATGATCGTCGCCGCCAAGGTAATCCAAATTGACTTTTTCACGGTAGTCCTTCCTTTAAACATTGCGCCATAATTGAGCCATCCAGCCGCACGAAATAACAATCAGCCAATGCAGGGAGTTTGTAATGAGTTGTTGCACACGGATGATCATCCGTATCGCAGTCCCGCTACCGTAGCTCCCCTTAGGTCGGTGACTTTGCGTCCTTACCTTTCGGTAAGTTTGCCAAGTGAACGCAAATTAATGGATTGCTCCGATCGAATCAATCTCATATGAGCTGAATGGTCAGCTTTTGCGGATAAGCGGTAAATGTGGAAGCTCTCGGTTGACTGGGCTTTATGCATTCTGCTGCCAAGCCATGTCGGACAAACACTTACATAGTTATAAGACAAACACCTCTACCTCCCACCGGGGCGAGGCGACATGATACGCACATCCACTTGGCAAACTGATCCGAAACCAAGCGATCGATAGCTACCCCACGCTCTCCTCCCCGAGCGTGATGTCTTAACTCCCCCTAGTTAAGACATTGTGCCCCTGCACCGCAAGGTTCAGGGGCATTTTCTTGTCCCCTGTTGCCCCAACCCTAACGGCTTGCGTATCTCTGCTTTGGAGCAAGTCCAAGGGCTGCCTTGTATCAAACACTGATACTCATGAAATGCGGCTTTCAGGATAGTCACTGCGATCGGTGAAGCTATGCTTTGTGGCAAAGGCGAACTTCAACATCCCTGCAGACTCGATCGATGAGGTTTTGCGAACAAATCACCCCTCAAGTCGCCGAAAAGCCGTCATCGCATCGTTGCAAGGCAATTTCCGCTATCGCGATGCCCCCGGGAACTAATTTGGACAATCCCAATCTTACCCAGCGAATGGCACGACAATGGCGATTGAAGTGATCATTCCACGCTCACTCTCTTGAGAGCGTGCGTCTTGACGCTAGTTGAGACTTTGCCCCCTGTCTCCCCCTTGGCAGGGGGCATTTTTAAGTAATGGTATAAACTGCTATGCTTTTGAAGACTGCTTTCAGGGCAAGAATATAGTATGTGCCTATGACTGCCATGTTCCAAATCCGGGCATTCGAGAATATTCTCACGAGGTCAAGAGGGAACCATATGCAAATCGTTAAGTTGGAACACAGCAAGGCGGCGTACCTCGCGGACTTCGCGCTCTATGGGATCACAGTCGTATCGCTGGCAGCATTCCTGCTGGTCGACGGCCCTCGCGAGCAGCGCGTAGTGATCCTCGTCTTCGCGTTGATCGGCGTGATGAGTTGGACAGCCATGGAGTATGCGATGCACCGCTTCTTGCTGCACCGTTTGCAGCCGTTCAAAAGTTGGCATGACGAGCATCATCGGCGCCCAAAGGCGATTATCTTCACGCCGACCATCCTGAGCGCGACGTGGCAGTTCGTACTGGTCTTCATTCCTGCTCTGCTGACAGTCGGTATCTGGCGCGCCTGCGCGTTGACTCTCGGCGTGCTGACAGGATATCTGGCCTACACGATTACTCACCACGCTGTCCATCATTGGCGGGCCGACAGCGCTTGGCTGAAACAACGCAAACACTGGCATGCGCTGCATCACCACCGCATCGAGCAACCGGGTTATTATGGCGTGACCAGCGCATTCTGGGACCATGTGTTCGGCAGCGCCCGCCGAACCGACGCACAAAAGGCTATCGACAAGCAACGCCATGTTTATTGAGCATCGCCTTGCCACAGAAAATTCGGTTAGTAGCGTTGCCAGAAATAATCACGTTCGGATTGCAAGCGGCAAGTCAAGAAGGTGAAGTCCCGGTTAGAGACAGCCATTCGCCAAATTCTGCTCCGACCCTCAAGGCGAACGACTGGTGAACAAAAAGGGGTTTCTTAGAAATACTTCCTTGTTTTTAAAGATAATAAATTTCCCCTCCCGGCTCCATTTGAGTGTCGCATCTAGTCTGTTCGGAAATCACTGGCTTTTTACCAGGCAATTGCTAGAATGCGCGCCGCTCGTAGCATGGGGGGCGCCGCGAGCAGGTGTTGGCCAAGGCTCCCATTAGAATTTCTTATTGAAGGAATATCATGAATCGTTCTGCTCTGATTGCAGTTCTGTTGACCCTCTCTTTGGCTGCGTGCGGTGAAAAAGCTCCTGAAACCGCATCGGCTCCGGCTGCACCCGCCGCTGCACCCGCCGCGGCTCCTGCTGCTGATCAGCCTGCTGCCGTTCCTGCTGCACCTGCGCCTGCGCCCGCTGCTCCTGCAGACGCCGGCAAGAAGTAAGCTGCGATCGTAGTCGAGAAAAAAGCCGGCGCAAGCCGGCTTTTTCATGCGCGAACAATCAGAGGGAAATGCTTTGCCGGTATGCCGGTTCACTAGGCAGCAGACTTGAGATGGTTATCAACGGTCGGGGGCTTGGAGAAGCCGCTGGCCTGCATGTCGATCGCCTCGGGATGGGCTTGGTAATGTCTGCGCACGCAATTCGCCAGCGCCGCCTTGGTATCGTCTTCCACCGGTGCGATTTCTTCGTTAGGCAGGCAGTCGATCAGCTTTTGCAGCAGCTGGTCCTGCGGCTTGGGCATCCTGGCTATCCACGAAACCAGCAGCGAGCGCTTAACGTGCGAGGGCAGCGAGGCGAGGATGCCGATGTCGTTCTGGTCGTGAACCAGCAAACCCGATGTGGTGCCGCGATCCAGCGTCAGTACCTGGAAGAAATACAGCGTGTGGTACTCGAGCTGTTTCTTGAAATCGGCCTCGGTCGGTGCGGTGCGCTTCCCGATTGCTGCGATCAGGATGTCGATATAGGTATCGATCGCCGCTTCACCCACCGACCGCGCCAATGTCAGGTCGGCGTCAAAATCTCCGCTGGTATAGTTCTCCAGGTAGAAATGCGTTACGCCGCGGGTGCGCCCGAGCACGGGAATATTGAAATAACGGTCGCCCTGCGGCTTTGCTTCGGCATATTGTTGCGGGGCGGCCTGCTTCAGTTTGCTTGCGAACAGTATCCTGTCTTCAGTGTATTCGATCGCGGGATTCAGGTCGGCCATCACGCGCCAATAGCCGTTGCCCTTCTTCATTTCCGTCCAGCTGATATGGATGTGCACCGACGGTGCGAGCGGGTTCTTCGGATGGATGATCGTCGAGATCGCTGAAGCGGACCCGAGTTGCTTGGCTGGATTATCGTCGTAATGAACCTGGGAGGTATTGACCGATGCGCGGTTGAACAGCGTCTCGTCGGTCGCCATGAATCGTTCGCCGCCGCCATGCCTGCCTTCATCGCGGAACCATTCGGTGGGTTCGTAGGGCTTGCCATTGCCGTATTTCCTGCTGACCGCATTCAGCGCGGTCACGAAGCGTTGCTGCAGTTCGCACACCAATGCATAACCCCGCGCTGCCTGGGCAGATTTTGCTCTGATTCTTTCCATGATTGATAATACCCCATTAATTTGATATGACTCTCGCGCATCTCTTTCTTGTTTACGGAATGTAGCACATAATGCAAAATTAAATGGACAGAACCTGAATATTTCACTGAGGTAAGGACGTCCTATTTCAACAATCCCGTGCTGCGCGCCACCGTTTCGATCGCTGAATAGTTTTCGTTGTCGGTCGGGATAAATTTGCTCGCATGCTGCAATTCCAGAATCTCTTTTTCCTGCCCGATCTTCCCGTCCAATGAAAGGAATGCGTCAATCAGTTTCCGGCGCACGATCGCATCCATATCCGACCGCGCGGTCCAGTTGTAGTCGCTATAACCGGCCGTGGTGTAGAACACGCGCAGCACTTTCGGGTCGGCCTTGCCATCGGCCTGCAGCTTCTTCCATGCGGCTTTATTCAACACGCCTGCGTCGGCCTCGCCGCTCGCCACCGCTGCAACGACCGCGCCGGGTGTGTCCGAATAGATCACGCGTTTCATTTCGATATCGGGATCAACGAGTGCTGCCCGCAAAAATGCACGCGGCATCAAATGGTCTGATGCAGATGTTTCCGCGCCGAATGCAAATGTTCTGCCCTTCAGGTCTTCCAGCCTCATGATGCCGGCACGCGCGGTGATGAATACCGACCGGGTCTGCGCATCTTCCGCGCGCTGCATGATCGGGATGACCTGATCGTGGCTGCGCTGTTTTGCCGCGATGTAGTCATATCCGCTGAACCAGGCCAGGTCGACCTTGTTGGCAACCAGCGCATCGACCAGGGCCTCTTCATTGGCCACCGGCCTGAATTCGATCTTCATGCCGATCTTTTTTTCAAGATAATCCGTCAGGGGCTTGAGCTTGCGCCGCATGATCGACGGCTTTTCCTCCGGAATGAGGGAGACGCGCATGACGGGCTCGGCGGATATGACCGCATAGAGCAGCAAACCCGCTGCAATTGCAAGGGAGATCAGCAGCGCCCTCAGGCGCGGCGATGACGAAAGAGGTAACATGGCCAGTGAAGTTCGGGGTCGAAATGATCGCTCAAATCATGCACCCGAATTATGCCGTAAAAGTATAATCTGCCTGCTGATGCGCCGTCCTTGCCATATTTCCAGAATCGCACCCTACGATCGAATGACTATCGCTTTTATTATCAGGCAAAACAATCAATGAAGTTTCCTTCGTTGCCCTGGAGCAGACTCGGCTCCGGTTTCAAATCGTATCGCAACGTGATTCGGCTGGTCCTGCTGCTACTTTTGTTGGGACTATCCGGCTACATCTTCTATCTCGACGTCACGATCCGCGAAGCGTTCGAGGGCCGCAAGTTTGCGGTGCCGGCCCGCGTTTACGGCCGCGCGCTGGAGGTGTATCCGGGGCTGAAGCTGACATCCGCGCAGTTCGTGCAGGAGCTGCAACGGGACGGATATCATGAGAACCCGGAGCCGGACACGCCGGCCACTTATAAATATACGTTGAACGGCGTGGAATTCACGACCCGTAACTTTGTATTTGGAGATGGGCCGCAAGCTTCGCAGCACCTGAGCATCAAGTTCGACGACGGCAAGGTTTCGCTGCTCGAGCAGCGCGGCGACAAGAATGTGGATCTGCCATTGCTGCGCATGGAGCCTCCCGTGATCGGCGGCATCTACCCAGGCCATAACGAAGACCGGGAGTTGCTCAAGCTCAATCAGTTCCCCAAACTGCTGATCGACGCGCTGATCGCAACCGAAGACCGGAAATATTACACGCACTGGGGCATCGATCCGCGCGGCATCGCGCGCGCGCTGTACAAGACCGTCACCGGGCAGCGCATCGAGGGCGGCAGCACGATCACCCAGCAACTCGTCAAGAATTTCTTCCTTTCTTCCGAACGCACCCTCACGCGCAAGGGAACCGAGGTGCTGATGGCGCTGCTGCTGGAGATGCACTACAGCAAGGGCGAAATCCTCGAGACCTATCTCAATGAGGTCTTCCTCGGCCAGGATGCCAGCCGCGCGATCCACGGCTTCGGCCTGGCCAGCCATTTCTATTTCGATCGCCCGCTGGAACGGCTGGAGCCGCAGGAGATCGCGACGCTGGTCGGCATGGTGAAGGGACCGAGTTTGTACGATCCGCGCAAAAATCCGGAGCTGGCGCTGAAGCGGCGCAATGTGGTGCTGCAGGAAATGGCCAGCCAGAACGTGATCACGCAGGCGCAATTCATCGCGGCGCGCCAAAAACCGCTGGGCGTGGTGCAGCGCGCGCCGGTCGGCACCTCGCCGTATCCCGCATTCATGCAGTATGTCTACCGCCAACTGCAGCGAGATTATCGCGAAGAGGACTTGCGCAGCGAAGGATTGCGCATCTTCACCACGCTGGATCCGTTGATCCAGCGGCAAGCCGAGCTGGCGTTGCAAACGCGACTCGGTGAACTCGAGAAGTCGCGCAGGGTCCCGGCCAACACGCTCGAAGGCGCTGTGGTGGTCAGCAGCACACAGAATGGAGAAATCCAGGCCATGGTGGGCGGGCGTGAAGCGCAATATGCAGGTTACAACCGCGCCCTCGATGCGCAGCGCCCGATCGGCTCGCTGGCCAAGCCCATCATCTATCTGACCGCGCTCGAAATGCCGGATCGCTATACGCTGATCACGCCGCTGGATGACAGCCCGCTGATGTGGAGCCAGCCCGGCACGCCCGACTGGAAGCCGAACAACTATGACCTCAAGTTCCACGGGATGGTACCGCTGCACACGGCACTGGCCGAATCCTACAATGTGGCGACCGCGCGCATGGGCATCGCGCTGGGCGTCGAAAACATCCTCGACAAGCTGCCGCTGTACGGCATCGAGCGGCGGCCGCCGCCTTTTGCTTCATCGCTGCTCGGTGCGTTCGATCTCTCCCCGATCGAGGTGGCGCAGCTCTACCAGACGTTTGCCGACAACGGTTTCCGCACGCCATTGCGAGCGATACGCGATATCGTCACCGCAGATGGGAAGCCGCTGCAACGTTTCCCGCTCAATGTGGAACAGGTCGCCCCCGCGGGACCTGTCTTTATTCTTACCGCGGCCCTTCAGGGCGTCGTGCGCGTAGGCACCGCGCAAAATCTCGTGAATTGGCTGCCTGCGGATCTACATGTTGCAGGCAAGACCGGCACGACGGACGATCTGCGCGACAGCTGGTTCGCCGGATACACCGGCGATCATGTGGCGGTGGTGTGGGTCGGACGGGATGACAACAAGCCCACCGGATTGACCGGTTCCTCCGGTGCGATGACGGTATGGGGCGAGATGATGAAGAACCTGCAACCGGAACCGCTGCAGCCGGTCATGCCGGATGACATCGAAATGGTCAATGTCGACCCGGTCACCGGGCTGCGTTATGACGACGACTGCAAGACGGGCGAAATGATGCCCTTCATCAAGGGCTCCGCGCCGAACGTGATTTCGGCCTGCGCATTTCCGTCCAAGGACACGCAAGCAAAAGAAAATGCGGCCGAAGGTGCTAAAGTAAGGCCCGGGGACAAACAGAATCCGAGCAAAAGCTGGTTCCAGAGGTTGTTCAATTGACGAATCGATGTCTAATATTTTCAATCGCGGCATTACTGGCGTTGTTCTCCGGCTGTGCCGGCGTGACGACGCAGCCATCTGCAGAATCCGCTGCCGCGCAGGCGCAACCGGAGCCGGTCAAGTCGGAAAACAAAGCCGTGATCGCGTTGCTGGATCTGGCAAACACCGACAACGAGGCGGGGAGGCGCGACGCGGCAGATGCGTCATTGGAACGCGCGTTGCGCATCGAACCGCGCAACCCCTGGTTGTGGCATGAGCTTGCGAAATTGCGCCTCGTCCAGGGCCAGTACGAACAGGCGATCTCTCTCGCCCGCAAATCGAACAGCTTTGCGGGGCAGGATCGCCATTTGCAGGCGCTGAACTGGCGCGCGATCGGAGATGCCCGTGTCGCGCAGGGCGACTCGGCCGGGGCCGAACGGGCGCTCAAGCAAGCCGCGGAACTTGAACAGTCCCAATAAATGCATCTGTCGGCGGGATCTCGTCGCAACGTGAAACCACCGCATCAACCGATCCGACTTTCATTGAACATGCCCGCTGAAAAAACTTTTCACCGGGAAATCTGGTGCAAGCGCGCCTTTCGCATTTTCCTGTTCATCGCGTTGGTTGCGGGCATCCGCGCCTGGCAACAGCGCGACATGGCAAGCGGCATGGCACCGCCGCTGGCTGGCGTGAAGCTCGACGGCAGCACGTACGCCCTGCCGGCAAAACCTGCGCAACCGGTGCTGGTGCACTTCTGGGCGACCTGGTGCCTGCCGTGCCGTGCCGAACAGGGTTCCATCGCGGCGATCGCGCGGGATCATCCGAATACCATCACCGTGTCGTGGCGCAGCGGCAACGATGCGGCGGTTGCCCAACATCTCGCCGCGCAAGGCCTGAATTTTCCGGTGCTGAACGATGCCGATGGCCGTCTCTCCGCCGCATGGGGCGTGCATGCCGTGCCCGCCAGTTTCATCGTCGGAACGGGCGGGAAGATACACTTCGTTGAAGTGGGCCTGACGTCCGGCTTGGAGTTGAGGTTCAGACTCTGGCTTGCCGGGTTGCCGGTCTGAACCATCGCCGTATCCAACTTGTCCTTGCCGGGGATTAAAATGGGATCGGGCGCATCAGGGAGCACACCATGGGCAAGCGCATTCTATTGATTCAGGGGCATCCGGATTCAAACAAACCGCACTTTTGTCATGCGCTGGAGGATGGCTATATCCGGGGGGCGATGGCGTCCGGGCATGAAGTCAAGCGCATCAATGTCGCCAATTTGGATTTTCCGGTCCTGCGCAGCCTGAGCGAATGGGAAAACGGGCCGTTGCCAACCGCCTTGATCGAGCCCCAGGCGGCGATCAAATGGGCCGAACATATCGTGTTCCTGTTCCCGCTATGGCTTGGGGACATGCCGGCACTGTTAAAAGGTTTCCTCGAACAAGTGGCGCGTCCCGGTTTCGCATTTTCACGCGAGGGAAGAAATCCGCTTGCGCAAAAGGCGCTAAAGGGGCGTTCAGCACGGGTGGTGGTCACGATGGGCATGCCGGCTTTGGTTTATCGCTGGTATTTTCTTGCGCATAGCATCAGGTCGCTTGAACGCAATATACTCGGCTTCGTCGGTATCCATCCGGTTAAAGATACCATCATCGGCATGGTTGGGAGCATGGATGCAAAGACTGAAAGAAAGTGGCTGGACAAGCTGGAACAACTGGGAACAAGAGGGGAGTAGCCGGGCCGCGGCCGGGCCATTGAGCCTGAAGTCGAACCGGTTCAAGCCTTGAAACCCATGTCTCCCGCATACGATTTGCTGGGATATTGGAAGGCGATCGGGCCGTCCGGCTGTGCGTGGAGAAACTGCCGGACAAAGGGGTCTTGCGAATCCATCATTTCGCCGGCTTCGCCTTGTGCAACCACGACACCGTCGTGGATGAAATAAACGTAATCGACGATCTTGAGCGACTCCGACAGATCGTAGGTCACCACCACGGAGGTCACGCCAAGGGCATCGTTCAGTTTGCGGATAAGATTGGCGATGATGTTGAGCGAGATCGGGTCGAGACCGGCGAACGGTTCGTCGTAAATAATCAGCGCGGGGTCGGTGGCGGTCGCACGCGCCAGCGCCACGCGGCGTTCCATGCCGCCGGACAGTTCTTTGGGCATCAGTTTGTGTGCACTGCTCAAACCGACGGCGTGCAATTTCATCAATACCAGATCATGGATGATCTCGTCCGGAAGACCGGTGTTCTCCCGCAACGGAAAGGCCATATTGTCGTAGACCGACAGATCGGTGAACAAGCCGCTGACCTGGAACATCATGCCCATCTTCAGGCGCAGCTTGTATAACTCTGCATTGCCGAGTTCGTGGACCACTTGTCCCATGAATTTCACGCTGCCGCGGGACGGGCGCAACTGACCGCCGAAATGGCGCAGCAGCGTGGATTTGCCGCAGCCGCTGGAGCCCATGATCCCGACGACCTTCCCGCGCGGGATGGCGAGATTGATGCCCTTCAGCACCTTGCGCGGGCCGTAGGAAAAATGAAGGTCGTCGACTTCGATCAGATTATCCATAGTTCGATACAATAGTAAGACTTGCTGCCGCGATTGTCACATGCCGGAAGCCGAAAATACAGGGAACCTGTGACCAAGTTCCGCGTAGCTGCGCATTCCACTGCTGCGCAGCAACCTGTCGCGAGGGCATTACAGGAAAGGCGGCGAACCGAAGGGTAGCGACCGGGATGCGGCATTCTGGGCAGGATGGAATGGTTGAAGGGGAAATCCCGATACAGATCCGCGATGCCACTGCGGAAATGAACTAGATCAACTCGTGAAGATGTGTGATGCCAAGGAGCGATGAGAATGAACGATAAACTGATATTTGTTGCCGTCTTCTTCAGCCTGCTCGCATTTGCGTCAACAGCCGAGGCGAAGAAGCCGCCTTTGGCCCCCGCGGGAACCAAGGTAGCCAGCGGAAAGCAGTTTGATATTTACGCGGAACTGAAGGAATCGAAACCTTTCCCCGCCACGAATTCCATGCTGAATATCTATACGATCACAGTGGTGGTTCACCCGACCAGAAAACGCGGCCGCCAGCACTTTGTCAGCAGCATGGAAGCTTTCGATGCGAACCTCCTTGATCCATCAATGTGGCAAGTCGGCGACTTCAACGGCGACGGCTACGATGACTATCGCGCGGTTTCCGGCATCAACAATGATGGCTGTCACACCTGGACGACCCAGACGTGGCTGTCCACGCGCGCGCGTTTTACCTACCATTCGAAAATAACCCATATAACCGATGCGAACGGCAAGACGGTCAAATCCTGTTACCCTGAATAACCCAGGTACAATCCGTTGGCATGAAGAAGATCCTTTCTGGCAGTTTCATCCCATCAGCCACGATGAACGCATATAACTACAGGGTAAGGCCCCTAAATAATTCTAGGAGATCGAGCATGTTCACCATCAAGTTCCCGCCCTTCATCCCGATTTTCATTTCTCTTTCGCTGAACGGCTTCGTCCACGCGGCGGAAATGAAGATCGACTGCAAGCTCAAAGGCGGGTCGGTAGTTCAACTCACCGCCGAGGCATGCAAGCTGGAGGGGGGAGCGCCGGCAAGCGAAGCGGCGGCTCCGGCGCCGGAAACTGCACCCGCAGATACCGGTGCTGCCGCGCCCCCTCCTCCGGCAAACTCTCCGCTCGCAGAGTCGCAGAAGGCGATCGTTGATTTGTTGGGCAAGACCGTCGAATACACTACCCCGATGAACAGGAACCCGGAAGGCATAGAAAGGACCGCGAAGTTCGAAGGCTGCCGGCTGGTTGTCGACGAGAACCTGCATATCCAGTATGGAAATTTCTATTCCGTGTGGAAAGATTTCAAGGTCCATTCCGCCATCGATTTCCAGAAAATCAATCGAAACGAGTTTGGGATTTTGGGTGAAATCGCTTCCAAAGGGGGCGACCTGAAGGGAACCGCGGTCTATATCGAAGAACCCAGGAATAAGAACGGCAACAACATCTCCATATCGGTGCTCAACCTCAAGGACGGAAACTATACAAAATACGCAACCCATGGGCCGTCTGCTTACTGGAGTACGCCCCGCAGCGATCTGTGGATCGCGGACGAATACGGATATGTCAGGGATTCCGGGTCAAAGCAAGCAGATTTCGGAATTGGCAACGCCGTAACAGACAAGATCAGGATACTTCTCATTGTCAAATCAGCGGACGATGCAGAGAAGCTGAAAAACGCTTTCGACGAAACCAATAGGTTGTGCAGCTCTCAACCAACGGAGCCAAACTCGAAATAATCCGGAATGCCGCGATGGAAATGAAGAAGATCAATTCGGGCAAGCTGCGCGCGATCGGCTACGATGCGCGCGCCCGGCTTCTGCAGGTCCAGCTCGAGGACGGCAGCACGCTGCAATATAGCGGCATCGACGACGATACTTGGCGCCGCTTCAGCAGCTCGGGGTCGGCCTGGAGTTTCTATCGCGACAACATCGAGGAAGAGTTCGCCGCCAAGCGCGTCCCGGGAGTCGCCAACACCGGAAAGAATCCTCTCGATGATCTATTCCGTAAACCCTGAGCAGGATGTTGCAATCATTTCTTCAACGGAAGGATATATGAGCACTGATCCGGTCGAGCAATTCAAAACCAAACGGCGTGAAACCTGGACCATGGGAAACTTCGGCGAAATGGCCGTGTTCACGACGCCCGTGGCCGGACATCTGGTGCGCTTTGCCATGGTGACGGGCGGCCAGGGGGTGCTGGATGTGGGGACGGGTACCGGCGTGGTGGCGATAACGGCGCGGTTACTGGGCGCGAAGGTGACCGGCCTGGACCTGACACCCGCGCTGCTCGCGCAGGCCAGGGAAAGCGCCGCGGTGGCGGGGCTGGACGATATTGCCTGGCATGAAGGCGATGCCGGGGCGCTTCCTTTTCCGGACGCATGCTTCGATGTCGTGTTGACCCAGTTCGGGCACACGTTCGCGCCACGGCACGATGTCGCGGTCAGCGAGATGCTGCGCGTGCTTAAACCCGGGATACCATCGCATTCGCCACCTGGCCCGGCGAACAGTTGATTGGACGTATGTTCAGCCTGAACGCAAAATATGTGCCGCCGCCGGGGATTGTCTCACCGGTGCTATGGGGTGATGTATCCATCGTGCGGCACGAATACCCGCTGATACGGGCGACCAAGGTCTGACAGGAATTTCAGGGACAGGCGGCGTATTGATGATCCGTTTTGACAAGGCCTTGCGTGCATGGGGAACGCCGGAGTTCGCGGCCGCTCTCAAACTGGAGCTCGAGAATAACGCGGATATCTTGCCGCTGCAGCAGGGATTGTCCTACGGAAATTACGTGACCGATGACCCGATCACGGTGTCGATCAACAGGGTTGCCGAGACAGAAGGTTCCATCTGCATCAAGGCGGGGTTATATTATCAGAGCGTGATGGGCGGCTGCAGTTGCGCGGACGATCCCACGCCCGTCAGTGAAAACAGCGAGTATTGCGAAGTGATCTTGGAAATCGACAAGGAAACTGCCGCGACCGCTATTTCGCTCGTGTCTGAATAAACACGATAGAGCAGCCCGTCTATCGTGACTACACCACTCACCATTCCGCTTCCTTGAAGAACCTACAACCCCGATCCGTCTGGTCCCACTTCGCGAGACTTTGTGAAATCCCGCGTCCGTCGCTGCACGAAGCGGCGCTGCGCGAACATCTGAGCGGATGGGCGCGGGAACGCGGCATCACTGCAATTACCGATGGCGCAGGCAATCTTATCCTGAAAAAATCCGCGAGTCCCGGTTGCGAGGCAGCACCCGGCGTGATCATTCAAGGCCATCTCGATATGGTATGCCAGGCCAATACCGAAACACGGCACGATTTCGAACGCGACCCGATACGCGTTGCCGTGCGCGATGGTTGGGTATTGGCCGAGGAAACGACCTTGGGCGCAGACAACGGCATCGGTGTTGCGTTGGCGCTCGCCGCGCTGGAAGAACCGGGCCTGGCCCATCCGCCGCTGGAAGTGTTGCTCACTGTCAACGAGGAATGCGGCATGGACGGCGCGCGCGGACTGGCTGCCGGCACCTTGCAGGGCAAGACGCTGATCAATCTGGACACCGAGGAGTGGGGCCATTTCTATCTGGGTTGCGCGGGCGGCGTGGACGTTGAAGTACGCCACGATTGCGAACTGCAAAATGTGCCGCCGGGCCATGCGCTGGTGCGCTTTGAAGTGTCCGGTCTGCGCGGCGGCCACTCCGGCATCGATATCCATCTCGGGCGCGGCAACGCGATCAAGCTGCTGGCTGAAGCGCTGCGCGATCTATCCGCGCACACCGATGTGCGCCTGATCGAGATGAAGGGCGGTACCGCGCGGAACGCGATCCCGCGCGAAGCGTTCGCCGTCTGCGCACTGCCTGTTGCCATAGCCGCGAGCATCGATGAGTGGGTGCGGCACCGGAATCGGGCGTGGCAAGCCCGGTTTGCCGAGGCGGACGCGAACGTATCCTTCACGTGCAGGCACCACGATTCCCGGCCCGGCTCATCCATATCGCCGGTCGAGCAGAAAAGTTTGCTTGCTTTTCTCGACAGTGTCGCGAATGGCGTTTCGCTCATCAGCGATGATTTTCCCGGCGTGACCGACACCTCGTCGAATCTCGGCGTGGTTGCACTTGAGCGGGGGATTTTCCGCGCGACGTTCAAGGTGCGCTCGCTGCAGGATGCGCGCGCGGATGCGCTGGCCGACAAGCTGGTGTCCCACGCAAGCGGCTACGAATTGAAAGCATGGAAGGATGGAGCATACCCTGGCTGGACGCCGGACCCGGGCTCGGATCTGCTCGCGCTTTGCCAGCAAGTCTATAACGAACAGTTCGGACAGCCCGCAAGCTTGCAGGTGATCCATGCCGGACTCGAATGCGGCCTGCTCGCCGCCAGCCATCCGCATCTGGACATGATCTCGTTCGGCCCCGACATACGCGGCGCGCACGCACCCGGCGAAAGCGTGGAGATCGAGTCGGTTGTGCGCTGCTGGCAATTGCTAAAAGAAATATTGCGCGCGCTGGCGAAATCCTAGCCGAAAAGGGAACTTGCCATCGCATCAGGCAAGTCTGGAAAGACGATGTTCTGATGTGGCGCCGGGAAAATCGAACCCGGAACCTGGGAATGCAGGTGACCGGGGCTCAGACCCCGGTCGCTTCGATGCTGCTGCTGTTGTGTCCGTCAGTTGGCCGGCTTGGCCATTTCATTCGCCAGGCTCTGGTCGATCAGCATGATCTCGATGCGGCGGTTCTTCTGGCGTCCTTCCGGCGTATCGTTCGATGCCACGGGATCGTATTCACCCCTGCCGGCTGCCACCATACGCTCGGGCGGCACCCCGGAATCCTGAAGAAAGCGCACCACGTTGGTCGCCCGCGCGACCGATAGTTCCCAGTTGGTCGGGTAGGTAGCCTGCAGGGACTTGGCAACCGGCACGTTGTCGGTATAACCCACGACCCGGATGATCTTGTTCTCATACCCTTTCAGTGCATCGGCGACCTTTTTCAGCACGTCCTTGCCGCCCGCCTTCAGAGACGCCCGTCCGGAGTCGAAAAAGATCTGTTCTGCCAGATCCACTGTCAGCATGTTCTGGTACTGCTTGACCTGGAGCTGACCCTTCTCGACTTCCTTCGACAGATCCTTCACCAGCGCATCATACTGCTGCTGCCGCTGCTGGCTGGCTGCGAGCAATGCGGCCTTCTCCTGTTCAAGGGATCCGACTTGCTGTGCGCTCTGCTGCGCCTGAGCCGCGTTCTGTTGCTTCAACGCTGCGTTATCCTGCTCCAGCGAGGTCTTCTGCTGCTGCAGCGTCTTGATCTGCTGATCCTTGTCCGCCTGCATCTTTTCAAACGTGCCGGTGCTGACGCAACCGCTGGTAAAGAACGCCGTCGCCAAAACGGCAAGGCCGACGTGGATTTTCGTATTCATGATTATTCCTCCTTTATTGTTGATTCAACAGAGCCAGCATCGAAAACAGCTTAGCGGATGTCATGGGTACGAAGCCCAGACCGTTCCCCGCTTCATCACACCTGTTTCAACCGGTCAAATCATCCGGCTTGAAATCGTACGGATAGGTTTCCAGGTATTTCTTCATCTTCATGTCATCTTCCATGACGTGATCGATCGCCCATGTGCTTCTAAACTCGAAGTAGTATTCGGCGACACTTTCGGACCACCCGCCCGGATGGGCGGCCAATAATGCCTTGATGGCCTGAAACTCGTCCAGAATATACTTGTGTTCCAAATCGTGTTCTTCGAACGGGTAATCGATCGCTCGCGCGATCTTTTCCTCATTTTTAAAATGTGCGCGAGCGGCTGCTTCGAGTAGATCAAATGCCCGGGCAAAAAGCACAATATCTTTCGAGCCGATGACGCGATCCACCTGATTGACGAGATCGAGTATCCGCTTGTGCTCGGAATCGATCGTTTGATTACCGACACTCATCTGCTTCGACCAGGTCAATTCCATCCAGCCCTCCTGCGATACATCGGAAAATACACAAACAGCCGGGGCGCACGTCAAGAATCGGCTTCATTCTATTCCTCCGTACAGCGTTTTCATAGCCGATATGGAATAATTGAAGCGATCCGGGCAGAATTGTCCGCCAATGGGGTCGGCATCAATCTTGCGAATTTCATAACCGGGTGCTGAACGACCATGTCTATTGCGCAAACCATCATCCCGATCTTCCTGCTGATATTGCTGGGCATGGCGATGCGCCAATGGTTCGGACTGCGCGAGGACTTCTGGCCGCAGCTGGACCGGCTGATCTACAACTTGTTCTATCCCGCGCTGCTGTTCAACACGCTCGCGCATTTCAAGATCGATTTCGGCGCTGCGACGCCGATGCTGATGGTCGCCACACTGTTCATGTGCGCAGGCATGGCGCTGGGCTTCGCCGCGAAATACCTGCTCCATGCGTCGTCCAAGGTGTACTCGGCCACCTTCCAATCGTCATTCCGGTTCAACAGTTACGTCGGGCTCGCGATCGCCGGGGGATTGCACGGACAGGAGGGACTGGCCGCGATCGGATTGTTGATGGGTTTCATGGTGCCGCTCGCCAACGTGGCCTCGGTATTGATGCTGGCGCGCCACAGCGAGAGCCACTGGCTCAGGGAGATCCTCCTCAACCCGCTGATCATCGCCACGGGCGGCGGCATCGCCTTCAGCCTTGCCGCTATTCCGCTGCCAGCCATGTTCAACACCACACTCGGATTGTTGTCGCAATCATCCCTGCCGATGGGCCTGATCGCGGTCGGCGCGGGACTGCGCATGCAGGGACTGCACAGCCATCCCGGCACGCTGTGGTACGGCGTATCGGTGAAGTTGCTGGTGTTGCCGGCCATCGCATGGGGTTTGGGAACCGCGTTCGGGTTGAGCGGCGTGTATTTCCACACTCCGGTATTGATGGCGGCGTTGCCGGTGTCCACGATGGCGTACGTGCTGGCGAAGCGCATGGGCGGCGACGGCGACACGATCGCCGCGCAGGTGATGCTGAGCACGCTGCTGTCCGCGCTGACGTTGCCGCTGTGGCTGCTGCTGATGGGCTTGTGAAACGGCGGGCAGGCGCAATCACGAAGAGCGGATCGGGCTGAACCCTGCCTTGTTATGCACAAGACCGTTATAATTTTTTCGGGACGCCGAATTCGCTGGCGTGATTGATGATTTCCGCGATGCGAGTGTAACCTTTGGCGAGCGCTATATCCTTGGGAGTCTTTCCTTCGGCGTTCGTTACGTTGAAATTCGCGCCGTTATGCACGAGTATCTGCATCACATCGGTGTAGCCGTTTTCCGCGGCGATGAATACCGGCATCGTGCCATCCTGGGTGAAGTTGATTTCCGTGTTGAATTTGAGCAAACGGTGCAGGTTTACCAGATCGCCCTTGTTTACCGCGGTCAGCACGGACTTGCGCGATTCCTCGGTATTGATCTTGGGTTGTTCGATTCCTGTCGGCAACAGCTTGAACAGATAACTCACCACGGATACGGCAACGAGCAGTCCCAGCGAAACCAGCATCACAAACGGGCTGATGCCCAAGGTTCTCGCGATCTCGTCGGGCAGATTTGCACCGATCGCAAGGGTGAGGATCGCGATGAACAGCATCAAGCGCAAATAGTGGAACAATGCGATGAAAATGGTAGCGGTGAGCAAGATCAGCAGCATTCTCCGGCTGATGAAATCTTCGAGGCCAAAGCGATCCGACAGATTCGCCGCGATACTCAAAGCGATAACGACGAACAGCATCACAATTTCACTGAGTTTTGCCTGTACTTTCATCATTGGCCCCTATGGATTTGGTTTCGAAACGCCGCATCCGGCAGGGGTCGATATCGGCCTGCCAGACTGATCAAAAAGCGAGCCATCTTACCTGTTTTAGATATTTCAGGTTTGCTGTCCGTCATGCATAGTCAGTCGTGCCTTGACAATCACCAAATGAATGTGGCAACAGGGAACAGGAAGTCCTGGAGTTCGGCCGGATTGCAGCCGCGGCAGTCCCTTTTCCCTTCACGGATCCGGACTGCCCCGGCAGCTTGATTCGCTTACTGGCAGCTGGATAGGGGATCGATGCAATAGGGGATGTTCACCCAGCTGAATACGTCGTGCTTGCGCGGGTCGATGGTCAGCTTGAGCCATTCGGCCGGGGCATTGGTGGAACCCTGTACGGTGATGCGCGTCAGGTTGGGCACTGCCTGCGTGCCGTGGATCATGCCGGTGGCGCTGGCCGGGTCCGCCAGAGGATGATCGGCTCCGTAGACATGCGAATCGCCGTTCAATATCAGCACCGGGCGGCCGAACTGTACGCTCAGATCGGCCAGCTTCTGCACGAAGGGAGTGTACTGGTCCAGTCCGTCTCCGCCGGGCTGGAGTGCGGACGGATCCCACATGTCAGCCTGAATGGCGATGACCACCGCCCGTGCGTGATCCTTCTTCGCCTGGTCGAATGCAGCATTCAACCAGCGCATGTTCGCGGCATTGCGTTCGGAAACTTCCTGCATCTGTGCGCCGGGGTTTGCGAAGGCACCCGTCCAGGGCAGGGTATCGTTGTTGGAACCCGGAATGTTCATGGTGACGAACACGATCCTGGAATCGTCCCACATCACGTTTTCGACAAACTGCGCGTCGGACGGATAGCTGGGGTCGAAGTCTTTGGCCTGAGTCGAAACGATCTTTTCGTTCCGACCCAAGGTATGGCCGGGCCTGGCGAAGAACAGGCTGCGTACGCTTGCCAGTTCCTGCAGCGGATAGCCGCTGCTCTTCTCCTTGCTCTTGTGACAGTCGGTCCATTCATTGTCGCCCGGCGTATAGACCACCGGATCCTTGAATTGCTGGAATTGATAATAGATGCCCTGGTTCCAGCCCGGATTCGAGGTCGATATCGGTGGCAGTGTGGCGGCACTGGTGCAGGCCATGCTGCCGGAATGAATGTCGCCCACGTGTATCACGAGGCTGACATCGCGGTCGGAATTGACCGAGTCGATCAGCAGCGGCGCATTGTCCAGCAGGTTCTGGTTGTATGGCCAGTCGCCAAAGACTGCGACGGTGAGTGGCCGGTCGGAATCGTTTCGATCTTCGGCAATGGCGGATGTCGCTGCTGCGACCAGCGCCATGGTCAGGAAAAGTGCTTTCATGAATTGCTCCTTGGTAGATGGTGTCGGTTGGAAGAATCAGCCTGCGTGTTTTACCGATGCGTAAAACGCTTGAACTTTAGCCGGGGACTGTTTCAATTTAATGAACGAACCGGAAATCTGCAATAATCCGGTACCGGTTGCATTTCCGGATCAAAAGGCTAGGCAGCATTTTGGTTCCAGTATCGCGATCACCATGAGATGCTTCGCCGCACCTGCGAAGCACGGGAAATATCAATGCTGAACAAGCACCAGGCAAACCAGCTCTTTCGTTATCGATGGACCGCCTTTGTCGTCGTCGGGCTGGCATATGTGCTGTCCTTCTTCCACCGCTTTGCTCCCGCGGCGATCTCATCCGATCTGCAACAGACGTTTCATGCCAGTGCCGCGGAACTGGGCGGGCTGGCGGCGACGTATTTCTATGTGTACATGGTGATGCAGATTCCCACCGGCATACTGGTCGACACATTGGGTCCGCGCCGCGTGGTCGCGATGGGCGGCGTGATCGCGGGCATCGGTTCGCTGCTGTTCGGCACGGCCGACGTCATCTCCGCCGCATCGGCCGGCCGTGTGTTGGTCGGGCTGGGCGTGTCGGTCATGTTCATCTCGATGCTCAAACTCAACGCAGCGTGGTTCCACGACCGTCATT
>Ga0335085_10003324_pt1 | contig 28072 bp, 28 predicted proteins | sample Lox_Sample_45_FD_206712 | JGI IMG/M metagenome (GOLD analysis project Ga0335085, IMG submission 206712) | Soil microbial communities from Loxahatchee National Wildlife Refuge, Florida, United States - Lox_Sample_4.5 | ecosystem: Environmental > Terrestrial > Soil > Wetlands | place: USA... | reverse complement strand
CGCGGTTGTCGGGCCTGGGTATTATTACGGGCCGCCTCCCGGATATTACCCGCCACCGAGAAATTACGCACCGCCGGGTTATTACCCGCCCCCCGGCTATTAATCTGACGCGTCGCCTACTGGCGATCCCTTAAGCAAAACCGCATTGGATTGCCTCGTCCATTGCTGATAGAAATCGGCACGATGGGCGACGCACAGTAATCGAATGCTTGGCAGGCTTGGGTTTCTGAGCAAGACCGGGTTTGTCGGGATCGCCGTGATGTTTGCGGCGATCGGCGCGCACACGCTCAACCCGCGCCAGCTATTCCACGAGATGTATCCGCTCGAGCCGGTCAAGCAAGATGCTTTCCACATCTGTGGCCAATCCGATCCGACATTCGTACGCGCCGTCGGCGCCGACCGCGAAGGCTGCTACAACAAAATGCCGCATGTCATGGCCGTGGCGATGGGGCGGGTCAAACCGACTGGCACGCCTACGATGCAAGCGATGATCGATCCCGCGCGCGAGGTGGAATTGCTGATGCTGTTGGCGGCAACCCCGCCGCGACAGCCGATCACCGTCCCGCGGTCGTTTTCCAACACCGCCTGGCTGCGCGCACTGACGCCGCCTTGCGACGATAAGCACTCGATGTCTCCGCTGGCCGCTGCCATGCCGAGCGCAGCAGCTTCGGCAGGGGATGGGAGTACCCCGGCGCTCGCCGGCGTCACCCGCCATGAACCATTGCCGCTGGCTTCCGCGATCCCCGCGGCCTCCGACCCGACGCGCGGGCGGATGCCGGTGATCCCGCTCTCGTTGGACAATCCCGCGACTGCGGGGACGGCCGGCGGTGACCACGCCGCCGGGTTTAACCCGCTCCCGGCCCCCGATATCGGCGACCGCGCGGCCCCAGCCATCGTACCGCTCGCGCCGATGACCAGCTGCGGCGCCTGAATCACACCGGCAATTTGCGCGGATAAGAGTGGCGCGTGCTAGGCTAAGCACCCGCGTCCACCTCGCAACTTATCGCCGATGAACGAAGTCTTGCCTCGCGATGCCGCGGTGTCGCCGATGATGGCGCAGTATCACGAGATCAAGGCGGCCCATCCTGGCTACCTGCTGTTCTACCGGATGGGCGATTTCTATGAATTGTTCTTTGACGATGCGGTGCTGGCAGCGCCGGCGCTCGATATCGCGCTGACCAAGCGCGGGCGTCATGACGGCGCCGATATCCCGATGTGCGGTGTGCCCGTGCACACCGCGGAGGCTTATCTTGCGCGGCTGATCCGCGCCGGCTTCAAGGTCGCGATCTGCGAGCAGACCGAGGACCCCGCCGAGGCGCGCCGCCGCGGTAACAGAGGGCCGGTCAATCGCGCGGTGGTGCGCCTCGTCACCGCCGGCACGCTGACCGAGGACGGGTTGCTCGACGCGCGCCGCCACAACTACCTCGCCGGTCTGGCTGAGGCGAGCGGAGAAATAGGCCTCGCCTGGCTCGATCTCTCGACCGGCGCGTTCTCCCTGTCGTCGACCAGCGAGGCGTCGCTCGCCGGTGACCTCGCCCGCATCGCGCCCGGTGAAATCCTGTTGCCGGAACGGCTGCTCGCGCGGCCGGCGTTATTCGAGTTGTTCGCCGATTGGAAACCGGCGCTGACCCCGCTCGCCAATGCGCGTTTCGACAGTGAGGCGGGTCGCCGCCGGCTTGAAAGCTTTTACGGGGTCAAGGCTCTCGACGGGTTTGGGCAGTTCCGCCGCGCCGAAATCGCGGCCGCCGGTGCGCTGGTCGATTATATCGCGCTGACCCAACAGGGCGCGGCGGCGTATCTCGGGCCGCCGGCGCGCGTCGCTCCCGGCTCCGTGATGCAGATCGACGCGGCGACTCGGCGCAACCTGGAATTGCTGCAGACATTGTCGGGCGAGCGGCGCGGTTCGCTGCTGTCAGTCATCGACCGTACCGCAACCGGCGCCGGCTGCCGGCTGCTGGCCGACTATCTCGCTGCGCCACTGACCGAGCCCATGGAGATCGCAGCGCGGCTTGACGGGGTGCAATTCTTTGTCGAGCGCACCGATATCCGCGGTCAAATGCGCGAGCGCCTGCGGCACTCCCCCGATATCGAGCGCGCCCTCACCCGCCTTAGCCTCGGGCGCGGTGGGCCGCGCGACCTTGCCGCGTTGCGCAACGCGCTCTCCGAGACCGCGTCGCTGCGACAGATGCTCACCGCACCGGGACTGGTGCCGCTGCCGGCGCAACTCGCCGGCGCCGAACGGCGCCTCGGCGAACACGGCGCGCTGGTCGACCGGCTGAGTCGAGCCTTGGCAATGGAGCTGCCGCTCTTCGCGCGCGACGGCGGGTTCGTCGCCGCCAATTATTCGGTTGAACTCGATGAGTTGCGCGAATTGCGCGACCAGAGCCGCCGCACCATCGCGGCGTTGCAGGCCCGCTACGCCGAGGAGACCGGCGTCGCCAGCCTGCGTATCCGCCACAACAACGTCATCGGCTATTACATCGAGGTATCGCAGGCGAATGCCGGCAAGCTTGGCACAGACTACGTCCACCGCCAGACGATGGCGGGCGCGATGCGCTTTACCACCACCGAACTGGCCGAACTCGAAAGCAAGATATCGAGCGCCGCCGAGCGCGCGCTCGCGCTCGAATTGCGCTTGTTCGATGATCTTGTCGGCGATGTGATGGCGCGCCGTCTGGAAATCGCCGAGGCCGCCGCTGCCCTCGCCAGCCTCGACCTCGCCGGCGCGCTGGCCGAACGCGCGGTCGAAAGCCAATGGGTGCGCCCCGAACTGACCGATGGCACCGAGTTCGCGATCACCGCGGGGCGTCACCCGACGGTCGAGGCGGCGCTCGCCGGCAGCGGCGCTTTTGTTGCCAATAACTGTGCGTTAGGCGATGACCGCATCTGGCTCGTGACCGGCCCCAATATGGCCGGCAAGAGCACGTTCCTGCGGCAGAACGCACTGATCGCGATCCTCGCGCAGATGGGATCCTACGTGCCCGCCGCGTCGGCGCGGATCGGTGTCGTCGACCGGCTTTTCAGTCGGGTCGGCGCCGCTGACGATCTGGCGCGCGGCCGCTCGACCTTTATGGTCGAGATGGTGGAAACCGCCGCCATCCTCAATCAAGCCGGGCCAAAAAGTTTTGTCATTCTTGACGAGATCGGCCGCGGGACCGCAACCTTTGACGGATTGTCGATCGCCTGGGCCTGCCTCGAACATCTGCACGAGGTCAATGCCTGTCGCGCGCTGTTCGCGACGCATTACCACGAGTTGACAACGCTCACCGGCAAGCTGCCGCGTTTGGCTTGCCACACAATGCGGGTGAAGGAGTGGAAGGGCGATGTCGTCTTTCTGCACGAGGTCGCGCCCGGCACCGCCGACCGCTCCTACGGCATTCATGTCGCCAAGCTCGCGGGGCTGCCCGAGGCAGTGACCGCGCGCGCCGAAGAGGTGCTCGACATTCTCGAACATGGCGACGAGGCCGGCGCGCTGGCCCGGCTCGCCGACGACCTGCCGCTGTTCCGCGCCGTCCGGCACCGCCCGCCGCCCGCTGCAGCGAGAGAGTCCGCGGCGGAGGTGATGCTCAAGGACATCCGCCCCGACGAACTCACCCCACGCGAGGCGCTCGAAATGCTCTACAAGCTGAAAGCCGCCACATCGGAGGGCGGCGGCCCGACATGAAAAGAGAAGGGTGCCCCGAATCGGATTTGAACCAACGACCTGCCGCTTACGAAGCGGTGCAAGTTCGAAAGCGACAAAACTTCACGATACGCCCCAGTGGTCCGCCCTCGGTGCTCGGATCGGCCTGCCCGAGCAACCTCGCCTCTCTTTTGCACGAAAAGGTGACCCGCCAGCCTCGCCCCAGGGACATAACGTCCGGAAGGATTGCTGCGCGCCGCATTTTTTTTAAAGGTCGGACGGCTTCTTCCCGCCGATCACGCCGCGCTGTGACGCTTCGGTGCTGGTCGGTTACTCTCACGGCGGCATACGAAAAAACCTAACCCCAACACAGCAGTTCCCAGCAACAGCAGGCTGCCTGGCTCCGGCACGGGCGGGGGATCGTGGGCAAAGCTTTGCTGACCATCCAGGGCTTGAAGCTCCTCGGCGGACCCGTGGAGGTCAGACGCCATCGTGACGAGCTTGTTAAACTCAGCAAGTGCGTCCGCGCTGGCACCGGAAAAGCTAAAACCGGCATATTCAACGGACCAGATCGCGAGCTGAATGGCTGCTGACTCAGCCGCCGTGCCGCCTCCCGCCAGCAGCGCGTCACCGTAGGTGATAAGCCCGGCCATCTCATCCAGTTGCAAGGGACTCAGAGAGCGCCCAGTGCCTCCGTTGCCCGAATTGTCGGTGATGATGGGACCGGTTTCATAATGCAGATTCTGACCTCCTCCGACACCGACGTCATGGTAGAGATCGATGCACCATGCCGGGATGATCGCGCCTGTTGTTGTCGTCAGAACGATCTGGCCGACATAAGCGCTTACCGAAACTGGAGTATTGAGGGTGATGATCTCGCGTAACGGCACTTCGACGTCGGTGACGATAATCGGGTCGGCAGCGGCTTGTGTAGTATAAGCGCCCAGAGCGAAGCTCAGGGCGGCCGCCGCTACGAAAATGCGGTTCATAAATTTTGCTCTCTTTATTCAGCTCCGCCTTTAACGCCCGCGATTGATGCAAATTTCAATAAAATTTATAGTTAATTGCGATCGCCGAGCTGATCGTCCGGATCAAGGCGTTATTCATCGATGTCAGCGCACCGGTGGCCCGAAGCTTAACCCGCAGAGTATTCGCGACTGGAGTTGAGCACGCTATGCCTCAACCTCTTCAGGCGGCCGGGCCGCTGCCGTCCTTTGGCGCGCGGTTGACGGTGATGACGCGCCAGTTGTGACCCATGCCCGGCCCCTCGATATACTCGATGCGGGTCAGCGAGCAGTTCTCGGTCGTGAAGGCGAGACAGTGCTCGGGTTCGAGACCGAGTGCGAGACCCAGCGCACAACGGATCGTGCCGCCATGAGCGACGGCGATGATGTTGTGGCCGCGATGCATTTCGATCAGCTGCAGGATGGCCCAGGACACGCGCGCCATCATATCGACAAAGCTCTCGCCGCCGGGCACCCGCTGGTGCGCCGGGGCATGCCAGAAGCGATGGAAGACGCCGCCGCGGTGGTGTCGCAACTCGTCATAGGTCATGCCCTGCCAGTCGCCGAAATTCTGCTCGGCGAGATCGGGGAGGGCTGCGCAATCCGGGCCGGGGATCACCGCCGGGCCCGGCAAGCCCGCGCGCACGATCGCCTGCGCCGTCTCATGCGTGCGGCGGAGGTCGCTCACCACCCAGACCGCCTTTTTCGGCAATTGCCGGGCGAGACCGGCGAACACCGCCGCGTCGGTGCAGTCACACGGTTTGTCTTCCTGGCCGTAGATGCGGCCGTCATGCGCGACGGGGGCATGGCGTACCCACCAGAAATTGGTCGTTACCGCGCCGCCGCCGACATTGCCGGCGCCGATCTGGCCGGGGTTGAACGGCGAGTTGGTATTGGGCAGGCCGCTCATTTGGCCGCCGCGACGAGCAGCATGGCGATTTCTCCGATTTGCTGGATGGCGCCGAGGACATCGCCGGTGTAGCCGCCGATTTGCCGCTTCGCAAGATGCGCCATCGCCGCCGTCCCAAATCCCATGAGCACGAATGCCACCGCGCCGCGGATCGGGCCGAGCATGCCGAGCGCGACGAACGCGCCGATCGCGGCGGCGACGATGACCGAGGCCAGGCCGGGCTTCCCCGCCATCGCGCCAAGCCCGTCGGCGCGCGCCGGCGCCAGCCGCCACATCACCGCCGGCAGCGCCGCGCGTGACGCCGCATGCGCCGCGATCAGCGCCAGGCTCGCTTCGATCGGCGAGCCGATCGCGACCAGCGCTGCCGCGCGCAGGCCGATGCTGAAAACCAGCGCGAGAATGCCGTAAACACCGCTGCGGCTGTCGCGCATGATCGCGAGCTTCTCGTCGCGGTTGCTGCCGCCGCCGAACCCGTCGAGCGTGTCGGCGAACCCATCCTCGTGCAGCGCGCCGGTCAAGAGCCCGCCGGCAACGAGCGCCAGCAAGGCCGAGGATGCTTCGCCGACATTGAACGACGCCGCCATGAACAGCACGATCGCGGCAACCATGCCGATTCCCGCGCCGACCGCCGGAAAGGCCCAGCTCGCTTCGGCGACCGTGCATTCCTGCGGCACCGCCGGTGGGACCGGCAGCCGCGTCAGCACCGATGTCGCCAGCAGGAACTGATCAAAGATCATCGCAGCACCATAACGGCGTTTGCTGGTAGATGTGTCCGCGACACATTTGGCAGAACGGAGGAACGCATGCCGGAAATCCCGGCAAGCCTCGATGAAATTCGCGCGCTTTTCGCGCATCTGCCCGGTCCCGACCTGGAGGCCGGCGCCGCGGCGGCGTTGCGCGAGCGGCAACTGACCAAGCCGGCCGGTGCCCTCGGCCGGCTTGAAGAGCTGGCGCATTGGCTTGCGACCTGGCAGGGACGCCATCCGCCGCGGCTCGACCACCCGCGCACCAGCGTTTTTGCCGGCAATCACGGCGTCGCGGCGCGCGGCGTCTCGGCCTACCCGGCGGCGGTGACCGCGCAGATGGTGCAGAATTTTATCGCCGGCGGCGCGGCGGTGAACCAGCTGTGCAAGGCGGTCGATGCGGATTTGCGCGTCTACGAGATGAACCTGGAAGAGCCGACCGGCGATTTTGTCAACGGCCCGGCGATGGGCGAGGCCGACTGCGCGCGGGCCGTGGCCTACGGCATGATGGCGGTGGAGCCGGAGATCGATGTGCTGGCGCTGGGCGAGATGGGGATCGCCAACACAACGTCGGCCGCGGCCTTGTGTCTGGCGCTGTTTGGCGGCGGCGCCGAGGATTGGACCGGCCCCGGCACCGGCGTCGTCGGCGCGCAGCTCGACCAGAAACGCGAGGTTGTCTACGCCGCTGTCGAGCGGCACCGCGAGGCCGCCGGCGATCCGCTTGACCTGTTGCGCCGGCTCGGCGGCAACGAGTTGGCGGCGATCGCCGGCGCGGTGCTGGCGGCGCGCATGGGTCGGGTGCCGGTGGTGCTTGACGGCTTCACCTGCACCGCCGCCGCCGCGGTGCTCCATGCCGTCAATCCCAACGCGCTCGAGCATTGTGTCGTCGCGCATGTCTCGGTCGAGCCGGGACACCGGCTGCTGCTTGATAAGATCGGCAAGCGCGCGCTGTTCGATCTCGGGATGCGGCTTGGCGAGGGCTCGGGTGCGACGCTTGCCATTGCGATCCTCAAGGCGGCGGTCGCCTGCCATAACGGCATGGCAACCTTCGCCGATGCCGGCGTCAGCGGCCCCGCCGAGTAGCCACCTGCCGATCTATTGCCTAATGGTGGCCGCCGCCATGGCCTCCGCCGTGGTGCCCTCCGTCATGAAAGCCCCCGCCGTGGAACCCTGCGTGGTGGAACCCACCATGAAAGCCACGGTGGTGGAAGCTTTCACGACGGAACCCGGCATGAAAGAAGCCGCGGTGGTGAAACCCATGAAAGCCGTAACCGGGAAAGAAGTCGTAATCCAAACCGACATCGACCGGGTATCCGAAGTCATAGTCGGGAAAGTCGTTAGCATAGGCGCTGATCGCGTAATTTTGGGCCTGCCAAGCCGCATACTGGTTCTGCCAAGTGGCGTAGGCTTGGCAATACTGAGCGTAATAAGGGTTACGGCAATCGACCGATGGCTGCGCCACGGCATAACCTGGCTGCGCGGCGGCAGCGGCGTAACCGGGTTGCGCATAAGCTAAAGGATTGGACGTTACCGGCTGTGCTGCTGGCGGAGCAGCGCCCGCGGAGGGCACGAAGGCCGTGTAGCCCGTCTGCGCATATGTCATGGGAGCGGGTGCGGGCTGTGTCATCGGCGGCATGCTCGGCGCCGCGGGTTGCGTCGGTGCGGCGGCGGTGAGCTGGTTCAACTCCGCAGCATTCAGGTCTTCTGCGCTTTGCGCCCAGGCGGGCGCCGCGACGACCATGACAGTCGCCAATACCGCTGCGGACAATGCCCAGGCACCGCGCCCGCGGTCATGCAAGGTTTTGCTGACATCGAACATAACGAACTCCTATGGAGATCGTTTGTAAATGGAACGGCGTCGTTTTGTTTGTAGAGGCCGCGACATCACTCCGCGGTGAGGTGGGGCGGTATGTCTCGGCTGTGGCCGCTACGCTCCGCGAGCGAGCTATTCGCCCATCTGAACCAACGCACCGCGGTGCCGCGCATTACGGAAGGCGATGAAGAAAATGCCGATCCCCAGCGCCATAAAGACGAGGTCGAGCGCCACCGCCGCGAAGAAATAATCGGCGCGGAATACATGCTGGAACAGCACCGCGCGCATGCCCTCGAAGATATAGGTCTGCGGCAGGCTCCAGGCGACCGGCTGGAGCCAATGCGGCAGGATGGAAGCAGGGTAGTAGACGCAACTTACCGGCGACAGCGCGAAGAACACCGTCCAGGCAAGGCTCTCCGCCCCCATCCCGTGACGCAGGATGAGCCCCGACACCGCGAGCCCCATTGCCCAGCCCATCACCATCAACACGACGACAAAGCCAACGAGCGGCAGGCCCATGTCGAAGATCGAATAATGGTAAAGCGGGATGGCGATCAAGGCCGCCGGGATGATGCCGATCGCGGTGCGGATCGCGCTCATCCCGAGCAAAGACACGACCCATTCATATGCGCGCAGCGGCGTCACAAAGAGGTTGCTCAGGTTGCGCGACCACATCTCTTCGAGGAACGAGATCGACAGGCCGAGCTGGCTGCGGAACATCAAATCCCACAGCATCACCGCGCCGAGCAGCACGCCAAAAGCACGCGCGATATACGAGCTGTTCTGTTGAAAGAACTGGCTCATAAACCCCCAGATCAGCACCTGCAGGGTGGGCCAATAAAGCAGCTCCAGCGTGCGCGGCCAGGAGCTTTTGAGGATGTAGAGATAGCGCAGCAGCATCGCCCAGACCCGGCCGGGCGAGAACATCACTGCGCCTCCCGCTCTCACGATACCGGCTCCGGCTCGGCGTCGGCGCGTCGCGCGATATGCAGGAACACCTCCTCGAGATTGGTGCGGCCGTAGCGGTCGATCAGTTCGGCGGGGCTGCCGCGGTCGACGATGAGGCCGGATTTCATCATCATCACCTGTGAGCACAACCGTTCGACCTCGTTCATATTGTGCGAGGCGAGGAGGATCGTGGCGCCGGTGCGGGCGCGGTAGGCTTCGATATAGGAGCGCACCCAGTCGCCGGTATCGGGGTCGAGCGAGGCGGTCGGCTCGTCGAGCAGCAGCACCTCGGGCTCGTTGAGCAACGCCTTGGCGAGAGCGACACGGGTCTTCTGGCCGGACGACAATTTACCGGTCGGTCGGTCGAGAAAGCGGGCGATCTGCAGATCCTCGGCGAGGCGGGTGATGCGCTCGCGGCGGCGCGACAGGCCATAGAGCCGCGCGAACACCGCCAGGTTCTGGCGCACCGTCAGACGATGCGGCAGATCGGCATAGGGCGAAGAGAAATTGATCCGCGGCAGCACGCGGTGGCGGTGGCGCAACATGTCCTCGCCGAGGATGCGCACCGTGCCTGCACTCGGCAGCAATAGCCCGAGCAGGATCGACAGGGTCGTGGTCTTGCCGGCACCGTTGCCGCCGAGCAGCGCTGCGGTGACGCCGCGCTCGACCGCAAACGAAATACCGCCGACGGCGGTTGTCTCGCCATAGCTTTTGACAAGATTGGCGACGTCGATGACGGGCGCAGACATCGGCGTTATATGGCGTATTGTCGGGCAATGAGCCAGATCGTCCACGCCAGTCTTGGAGAACGGCGCGACGCATGAACACCACCAGGACCATCCCGCAGGCCGAGCCGCGCAACTCTTTCGACCGGATCAGCCTGCGCCGGCTGGTGCTGATCCGCTCGGTCGCGGTGAGCGGTCAGGCGCTGACGCTGCTGATCGTGCACTTCCTGTTGGGGTTCCGACTGCCGCTGCTGCCGGCGCTGGTCATCGTCGGCTGCTCGGTGCTGCTCAATCTGGCGGCGCTGCTTTACCACCGCGCCAACACCAGGCTCGGCGAGAGGGCGGCAACGCTTTATCTCGCCTATGACACACTGCAGCTGGGGATTCTGCTTTATCTGACGGGCGGGCTGGAAAACCCGTTTGCGATCCTGATGCTGGCCCCGGTCACGGTGGCGGCGACCGCGCTGTCGCAGCGCCCGGTGCTGGCGCTGGCGGTACTGGCGGTCGCGGCGATCACCGTGCTCGGACTGATGCACGAGCCGCTGCCGTGGCGCGGCACGACGCCGTTCGCCTTTCCGCCCGATCTCGTGCTCGGCAACTGGATGGCGTTGGTCATCGCGATCTCGTTTATCAGCGGCTACACGCTGTCCGTGGCGCAGGAGGCGCGGCGGTTGCGCGATGCGGTTGCGGCGACGCAACTCGCGCTGGCGCGCGAGCAGCGCGTTTCAGCGGTCGGCGCGCTCGCGGCGGCGGCGGCGCACGAGTTGGGCAGCCCGCTGGCGACGATCGCCGTCGTCGCAAAGGAGCTGGCGCGCGAACTGCCCGCGGACTCGCCCCATGCCGAGGATGCCGCGCTGTTGCTGAGCCAATCGGAGCGCTGCCGGCATATTCTCGCCGAACTGGCGCAACAGCCGGAGGAAGACGGCGGCTCGCCCTATACCAGTCTGCCGATCTCGGCGCTGGTCGAGGCGGCGGGCGTGCCCTATCACGACTCACGGGTGCGCCTGATCTTCGCCACTACCGGCGACGCCGCGGATGACGAGCCGCGGGTGCAGCGCAGCCCGGAAATCATGCACGGTCTTAACAATCTCATTCAAAACGCGGTGCAGTTCGCGCGGCATGAGGTCAGCGTGACGATCTTCTGGGACCGCGAGAGCGTGACGGTGGAGATCGCCGATGACGGGCCGGGCTTCCCGCCGCATCTGTTGGGCCGGCTCGGCGAGCCTTACCTCTCGACCCGCGCCGGCGATCAGGACCATATGGGGCTTGGCATCTTCATCGCGCAAAGCCTGCTGGAACGCAGCGGCGCAACATTAAAATTTGATAATCTTATTGATGGGGGTGCGCATGTTGCCATTTCGTGGAACCGTGCCAATCTGGAAACCGCAACGCGCATTTTGGTGAAAGAGCCGGATGGCTCGCGCGACGCGATAGAAAGGCAATCGGTATGAACGTAATCGATCGACCCTCGCGGGTTCCTGGCGCGGATGGGCTAGCCGCCCCGTTGCAGGGACTTGCCGAGTCGGATCGGACCCTGTTGATCGTCGATGACGATGCCCCACTCAACCAGCGCCTAGCGCGCGCCATGGAACGCCGCGGTTTTGTCGTCCAGACCGCAGACAGCGTCGCCGGCGGCGTCGCGGCGGCCACGGCCAACCCACCGGCTTTTGCGGTCGTCGATCTCCGTCTCGCCGACGGCAGCGGTCTCGATGTGGTCAGCGCGCTGCGCGAGGCGCGGCCGGGTGCCCGCATCGTCATGCTAACCGGTTATGGCAACATCGCGACCGCGGTCGCGGCGGTGAAGGCTGGCGCAATCGACTATCTACCCAAGCCGGCCGATGCCGACGCGGTCGAGCGCGCGCTGTTGGCGATCGAAGGCGAGGCACCCGAGCCGCCGGAGGACCCGATGTCGGCCGACCGGGTGCGTTGGGAGCACATTCAGCGGGTCTTCGAATTGTGCGACCGCAATGTCTCGGAGACAGCCCGTCGGCTCAAAATGCACCGCCGAACGCTGCAGCGTATCCTGTCCAAGCACGCGCCGCGTAGCTGACGCGCATCCGCTAATCGAGCCGCTTCTCGAAAAACAGGCTCATCTCAATCTGGCGCGGGTTCATCACGGCGTAGGCGCCAAAGGCGCCGCAGCCGGTGAAGCCCATGCGTCGGTAAAGGCCGATCGCCTTGTGCTGCAACGGGCCGGTTTCAAGCCGCAGCATGGGCTTGCCAGCGGCGCGCGCTTCCGCCTCGATCCGCTGTAATAACGCCGTTGCGAGGCCGCGACCGCGCGCCTCGGGGCGCGTGTACATCCGCTTGACCTCGGCATAGGCGTCAAACAGCGCGACCCCGCCGCACCCCACAGCGCTGCCGTCGAGCCGCACGATGAAGAACCGCATATGCGGCTCGAACAGCTGCGCCAAGGCCAATCCGTGCCGCTGGTGCGGCTCGTAATTCGCGCCGAGAACGCCGTCCAATTCGCGGATCAGCGCGGCGAACTCGGGGGTCGGCTCGGTGATTTGTTCGATGACGATGCTCATGGCGAAACCCGTAGCGGTGATCGGCGCTTGGTTTCAAGGCCCCTGCGGGGGCCAGCCGGCATGCAACCCTTGCGAGGGTGCAAACGTATCGATATCGCGCCATATTCAAATCGGCGCATTTGGCTGATGCGCGATCCCCCGCTCGGATCAGCCACCACGAGGAAACGAATGAAAAAACTTGGCGCTGTGTTCCTGACAACCGCGATGCTCGGGACCATTCCCCTGGCCGCGCCGCCCGTCTCGGCGGCTGAGGCCCCGCACAAGGTCACCCGCGCGGCGGCTTGGGGTTGCCGCGAGAAGCACGAGGTCTTCGACCTGTTGTTCCTTGGCCTCAGCACGGCGTTTGACGACCGGCTGGCGGCGGCTCTGGCGAACGGACGGTGCGTCTACTTCAAGCCGGGTGAGGATGTGACGATCATCGAGGACAGCGGCAGCCACGGCGTCGTCAAGGTGCGGCGGGGCGGTGCCGAACCGGCGACCTACTGGACCCCGTTGCGCAATATCGACTGATCGCCGCGCTGCAAAGCGAGCCGCTCGGTCAGAAAGCGATCGATCTGGTCGAGCCACTCGTTGCGGATGGGGTCGCATTCGAGAAACGGCTCGTGCTTCGAGTCCGGCAGTTCGACCAGCGTGCAATCCGGCAGAAACCGGGCCGCACGGTAATGCGCTGCGGTGGCCACGATCTGCTCGCGGCCGGCGCTGCCCAGGAGGATCGGTACGTTGATCTCCGCCAGGAAGCGTTGCCTGCCGATCCGTGCGATCAGTGACAGCGCCGGATCGAGCCAGCCATAGGTCGGCTGGTCGAGCCGCAGCGCCGGATTGCTCGATACCCACGCATGGCGCAGTCGACAACGCTCGGCGTCGCTGGAAATGCGGCTGCGTTCCGGTGTCGGCGGGTTGCCCGGCAGATGGCGGCGGGTTCCCGGCAGGTGGCAGAAGCCGAGACCGCTGAGCCGCACGGGTCCGGTCACCGCGCGCAGCAGCATTGGGGGCGTGCGGCCGATCGGGACGCCGAGCATTGGGGCCGACAGCACCGCCGCATCGAACAGTTCGGGGTGCCGATGGAGGCAGAGGAGGGCGATCGCGCCGCCCATCGAATGCGCGATCAAGACATGCGGACGGCCTAGTGTCAGCCGGGCGGCGGCAAATTGGGCGAGTTCCGCGGCGTCGCGATCAAAGTTCCGCGCGCGCGGCCGATGCGGCCACCGTTTGGGCCGCGTCGAGCCGCCTTGTCCCCGCCAATCGAGGCACCACATCGAAAACCCGCGCGCCGCCAAGTCGCGGATCGTCTCGAAATGCTTTTCGATAAAATCGCCAAAGCCACCGACGAGGACGCACTCCGCGCGCGGTGTTTCAGCCGCCAAATAACCCCAGCGCAGCGTTGCGCCGTCGGCTGTCGCAAAGGTGCCCCATTCAAAACCGCTCGGCGCCAGGAAACGGTCGGGCAAGGGGGGAAGGGAACGGTGCTCGAATGTTCTAGACGACGGTACGTAACTATCCGGCATCGTTCGCTGATCCACTGGGCGGCGCGGTTCTGTTAGGGGACAGGTACGCAGCGATTATGGCGATCGCATGACATCCCGGTTATGCGAATAAGCTGCGACGAAATAGCTTAAAAAATTGGATAACTAGGGCAAGCTGAGCGCAGCCCGAAAGCCGACGCGGTTCCGTCGCGCAATCAGACTTTCGGCTTCGCGGTTGGCGGCGCGGAACACCCAGGCGCGCGGATTGCCAAACGCCGCCTTGCGCGCAACGCGGCGCGCGCAATCACCGCCCATCCAGGCCGATCCGTCGGTCGGCGCGCCGGCATAGGTCTCGTTCCAGCAATCGGCAACAATGACAGAGATATTGCCGGCCATATCATAAAGCCCGAACGGGTTGGGTCTGAACGACCCGACTGGCGCCAAATCGGCAAACCCGTCCTTGCAGGGGATGAAATTGTTGCCGCCATATTTTGCGGCGTAATCCTGGTCGCCGACATTTTCATAGGCGCAGGCATCCTTGATGTTGTTACCCCAGTAATAGGCTGTGGTCGTGCCGCCGCGCTCGGCATATTCCCATTCCGCCTCGCTCGGCAGCCGATAGTCCTTGCCGGTGATGCGCCGAAGCCACGACAGATAGGCGCGGATTTCAAATTCGTTCATGCACACAACCGGATCGCGCTCGGTCTGCGGGAACCCCGGCTCCTCCCAACTTGCCCGCGGCTGCGGCACCCATTCGCCGTTCATCACGGTCTGGCAGCCCGGCCGGGGGTGGAAATTCGTGGCGGCGACAAACGCGGCGAACTCGCCGCGCGTTACGTCGAACTTGCCGAACGCGAAGGGCTTGGCGATGGTGACCTGGTGCTGCGGCTGGTCGCGGCCCGCCTGTAGGGTCGGCACCTCCAGACGGCGACTCTCGTCATCGTTCGCGCCCATCTGAAAGCTGCCGGCGGGCACCACCACCATCTCCGGGCAGTTCGGGCAGTCGCGAAAGATTTTGGGCGGGGTACGCTCGGCGGTCGCCGCGGGCGGAGGCGCCGTCGCGGGCGCGGCGGCAGCCGGCGTCAGCGGTTCGCGCAGCCGTTGGGGAAACACCACGCGGGTGCCCGAGGCGTAGAGAAAGCATTGATGCAGATCGGCGCGGGCGCCGCGATCGTCATCATCGCAGCGCCGCAGCGCGTCGGCCTCGGCGCCGCGTTGATCGGCCGAGGTCGCGATGAAGTAGCGGATCGTCCCGGCAACGTGGAACGCGATCGCCTTCGCACCGCTGAGCCCGCGGTATCCGGCAAAGTCCGGACGCTCGCGCAGATCGGGAAGCGCGCCGGGCATTTGCGTGGGATCGTAGTCACCGGCGTACTGCACCCGCGGCATGTCGTGGGTTTGCCACTTCCCGTCCCGCGGGACCGGCTGCGGCGTGTCATCGACGGCAATCAGCGCGCAGGGCTGATCGTAGGCGATCTGGCACAGTTCCAGTGTCGAGTCGCGCGCGTTATCGGCCGAGGGGCGGCTGAAGTTGAACCAGACGTTGGACCGACCCGGCGGCACGGCCAGGGCCTTGTGTTGCGGCTTTTCGCGATAGGCGCGCACATGATCGGTGCGCATCTTCGCGCTCATGTCCGGCGATATCGCGGCGAGACGTGCGACGAGCGGATCATTCGAGGTGCTGGGCACCGATGCGGGCGAGGCTGGAGGCGGCACAACCGCGACGGCCGGCGAAGCACCCGGTTTGGGCCACATCTGCCAGGCCAAGAGGCCGGCGAGGACGACGATGACGGCGCCGGCGGCGGCAAGGATCGGTCCCAGCGACATCGATTTCTTTGCGGGAACTGGGGGCGCCGGTAGCGTCTCGTGCGCATGCGGCGTGGGTTCGTGCGGTTCGTGCGCGTCGTCGTGGTCGTGGTCAACCGCGTCGGTCCGGAGCGGCGGGTGCGCGGGGCCTTCGTTGATAATTGCCTCAATCTGATGGACCACGCGCTGGATCGCGTGTTCCCAATCGCCGAAGACGTCGATCCATTGCCGCGTGGCGAACTCGTAGGCGAAGGCCTCGTCCGGCGTGACGTCCTCGACCCGCACCGGGATCACGACGAGCCGGCTCTGCCCGGCCAGTACGAGCTCTTTCTTGATCTCTTCCGAATTATTGGCGTGGCTGGAAAACACCAGCACCATGATCTGCGCGGTGCGGATCGCCCGCACGATCTGGGTTTGGAAATTCTCGCCGGGGCCGATGTCACGGCTGGAGATCCAGCAGGCATGGCCACGATTCTCGATCGCGGTGCAGATCGCCTCTGCGGTCTTCTGGTCCTTCGATGAGTAGCTGATGAAGATCGGCATCGTACGCGCGCCTCAGCGGCTCCCCAGCTTGCTCGGCGCGTCGATCGTCCGGCTTTTGTTATCTCCCATCAAGCGTTCCACGCTGGGGCGCGACCGGCAAGTTGTCGCAATGATAGCAATTTCCCGCGGCAATTCGGTAAAAATTACGGTGGACGAGCGGGCTCAGTTCGCAGGTCCCGCGACAATCCCGGCATCGTGCAGCCGGCCGATTTCGCCTGACGAAAGTCCCAGCACTTCAGCGAGGACGTGGTCGGTGTGCTCGCCGAGGCGGGGCGCCGGACGGGGCGGCTGGCGCGGCGCGGCCGAAAAATCGAGCGGCAGGCCCGGCGCCAGGTAGCGGCCGATCCCCGGCTGGTCGATCTTGGTGAAAAGCGGGTTGGCGGCGGAGCAGCGCGGGTCGCTGGCGACCAGCGTCGCGAAGTCCTGGAACGGCCCCCAAAGCACGCCGCTGCCGGCAAAGGCTGTCTCGATCTCCGCGAGGGTTCGCACGACGCACCACGGTGAGATGATTTCGGCGATCGCGTCTCGCGCCGCGAAACGGCCGGCCTCGGTGTCAAGATCGATCCCGAGACGGGGCCCCAGCGCCGCCAGCAGCTCCGCGAGCCCGGTGGCGCGGCCTAGGGCGCGCCACTGCCGCGGGGTCAGCGCGATGATCATCACCCGCCGGCCATCGGCGGTGGCAAAATCGCGGCCAAAGCTGCCGTAAAGGTCGTTGCCCAATGGCGGGCGCGAGCGGCTGTTGATCTGGACGTCGCCGATGTAGCCGAGATGGCCGACCATCGCGAGCATCACATCGGCGAGCGCGGCGACGACCTCCTGGCCCTGGCCGGTGCGGGTGCGGTGCCGCTCGGCGGCGAGCAGCGCCGTCGACAAATAAAGACCGGTCGCCACGTCCCAGGCCGGCAGCACATTGTTGATCGGCTTCGTGCCATCGCCGGTGACGAGCGGAAACCCGCTTGCGGCATTGACCGTGTAATCGACCGCGGCACTGCCGTCGCGGTTGCCAATCAGGCGCAGCATGATCATGTCGGCGCGCGCGGTCTTGAGGCTGGCGTAATCGAGTCCACGGAGCGGCGGCAGGTTGGTGAGCACGATCCCGCCGCCGGGGCCGGGTGCCGTGGCGATCGCCTTGGCCAACTCGCGCCCTTCCGGCTGGTCGAGCGCCAGCGCGACCGAGTGTTTGGCCTTGTTGAGACCCGCCCAATAAAGGCTGGCGCCGGTGTCGGTGACCGGCCAGCGGTTGTGGTCGATGCCGCCTTTCAGCGGGTCGATGCGGATCACCTCGGCGCCCAGTTGCGCCATCGTCATGCCGCCAAGCGGCGCGGCGACAAAGGCCGAGAATTCGACGATGCGCAAATCCGCGAGCAGATTGTTCATGCCGCTATTGAGCCGGAAGCCGCGCGCTGCGGCAATCCTTCCCGTGGGCAGGCAAAACGTCACCTGAAGTTATTCGGCGGGAACCACAATGGTCGCTCCGACAAGGACGCGCCGCCGCTCCCGCCAGCCACGCGCGTGCCACAGGTCGCGGCCGAGCGCGACGAATTCATGAAATGCGATCCACAGCGGGTTGTACGAGCACAGCGGCACGACCAGGCCGTAGCGGCACGGCACGTCCGCCCGTTCCGCCGCGAACGTGCCGAACAGCCGGTCGAAGACGATCAGCACGCCGCCAAAGTTCTTGTCGCGGTATTCCCTGTTCGCGGCGTGATGCACGCGGTGATGTGACGGCGTGTTGAGAACCCATTCGAGCGGCCCCAGTTTCGGCACCCATGCGGCATGGATGAAGAACTGGTAGAGCAGATCGAGGTTGAGCGTGATGAATACCGCGCGCGGCGCGAAACCGAACCAGATCAGCGGCACGAAGAACAGCGTCGAGCCGACGAGCCGTCCGGTCCAGCCAAAGCGAAAGGCGGCCGACAGATTGAGCTCATTGGTCGAATGATGGACGGCGTGGTTCGCCCACCAGAGGTGGAAATGGTGGCTGCATCGGTGAAACCAGTAATAGCTCAGCTCCTGCCCGAGAAAGAGCGCGGCGATCGATGCGGCGGTGCCCAGCGGCACGGTCGTCAGGCGATGGACCCAGGCGTAGCGGATCAGCCAATCGATCGGCCCGAACGCCAGATAGGCGTAGACGAGGTATTGCCGCACCAGCAGGTCGGCGAGCGAGCAGAGGGCCGCCCGCCAGTCATAGGCGCCGCGGCGGATGACGAGCAACGCCGCTGCCTCCAGCGCGGCAAAGGCGATGACCGCCGGTGTCGACCAGAAAAGGATCGTGAGGATGATTTGCATTGGGTGCGCTCGAGCAGGGTTATGACGCCCGACCGTGCGCGCGGCCGCCGCTATCGGTCTTGCCGATTTCCCGCTGGCGGCCCGCCGATTTTTCTAAAGACTCGCCGATTTTGAAATCGGCGGGCGGTCCGGTGGCGGCGCCTCGAGCTTTTGCCGCCGGAAATCAGTCGGCGTCATGCCGGTTTGCGCCTTGAACGCGCGGTTGAAGGGGCCGATCGATTGGAACCCGGCATCCAGGGCAATGGTCAGGATCGGCACCTGCGCTTGCGCCGGGTCAGCCAGCGCGGCCGTCACCTCGCCCAGCCGATAGGTGTTGATAAAGCCGGTAAAGTTGCGGTGGCCGAGCCGTTGGTTGATCAACTGGCGCAGCCGGTATTCCGGCAAGCCGAGCCGCGTTGCCAAGGCGCCGATGCTCAGCCCTTCCGTCCGGTAGACCCGCTCTTCTTCCATCAGCCGCCGCAAACGGCTCAGCAGTGCGCGTTCGTCGGGGTCGATCGCGACTGTCTCGGCCGTCGGTGGTCCGTTGCGGCTCGCGGCAACGATATCTGCTGGCGTCGAAACCAACTCCGGATCGGTGCGCAGGCCAAGCCGCAAAATGGCCGAAAGCGTGGCGAGCGCCACCACGATCGCCGCGCAGACAATGCCGGCATAGGCGCGGATTTCCGGGGCCGACAGCGACGCGAGCACGGTGAACGCGGCGATCGCCAATCCGGAGCCGATCGACAGTATGGGGCGCAATCGGCGTCGTCCCTCGACAAGGTCCGTCTCGCGCCCGCGCAGGATTTGCCAGATGCCGATGGCGACCAGCAGCAGCACGGCAGCCTCGACGACCCGCCACGGCAGCCAACGATGCGCCACCAACGCCCAACTGGTGAGCGCGAACATCGCGGCCGTCGGCAGCCAGCGCCACCATGACGGGCGGAAGGCATCGTCGAACATCGCCGAGACCCAAAGCTGAAACAGCGCGGGCGCGGCGGCGCTCATGAGCCGCAGCGGAACGATCCAAGGTGGTTGGATTGCCGCGAGACCCGGCGCCGACTCCACCAGGTAAGCCGCGGCGCACAGCATAAAAAGGACGCCATAACGGGCCGCCGGCCGGTGCCCGTCGCGCCAGCCGAGGAACGCGAGCAGCAGGAGGATCGCGATCCCGCCGCCACGCAGACCCGCCTCGATCGCCGCCATCCCGCCTCCGTCACGAGCGGCGGGATGATAGCGAAATGCCGCGAGAAATGATCTATGCCGCGCCGGCGATAAACGAGCGCATCGAGTGCGCTTCGTGTTCGATCTCTTCAAGCCGGCTCTTCACCAGGTCGCCGATGCTGACGATGCCGGCGAGGCGGCCGTCCTCGACCACGGGGAAATGGCGGATGCGCCGGTTGGTCATTTCGGCCATCAATTCGGCGACGCTATCGCCCGGGTCGCAGGTCACGACAGGGCTGGTCATCACCTCGCCGACGCTGACCGCGAGTAACTCGCTGCCGTAGCGGCCGAGTGCTTCGACGATATCGCGCTCCGACAAGATGCCGACGACATTCGCGCCGTCATCGCTGACGACCAGCGCGCCAATGCCGCGCAGCCGGAGCACCGCGACAGCGCGCTCGATGGTCGCGTCGGGATGAATCGTTACCACCGCTTCACCTTTGTTGCGCAGGATCGCGTGGACATTCATGGGGGACTCCGTGGGAGTTATGGACGCGGAGTTTAGGACAAAGTGTCGCACTGCGCACGCAGAACCTGCGCGCTTGATCCTGATTGGTCCGCGCCGCAAACCGTTCCCGTCAGATCAGCGCAGCGAGTGAATAATTTCCCGATAGGCCGCTTCTGGGAATGCCTTCAGCGTACGGGTTCGGACATAACCCATCTGGCCGAGCAACAGCATGAAGCGCGCGGCGACCGCATCGTCGGGGGCCTCGTAGATGAAGACAAGGTCGTAGTCGCCAAGCGTCATATAAAGCGAGCGGAACTCGCCGCCCATTTCGATCAGCGCCTTGCGCGCCAGGTCGACCCGGCCTGGCGAGTCCTTGACCTGTTGGGCGCCGCGGTCGGTCCAATTCGCGAGCGCGATGTAAGTCGGCACGTTTTAGCCTCCCCGAATTTGCGCGGCCTTGCTGCAGTGCGGCAATGCACCGCAGCCGGCGCATTCATCAAGATTTAGAAGCCATGCGTATTATATGTCGTGTGTTGCTTACGCGGATTTAAGGGTCGTTGACATGCGTGACTGGATGGCCGATTGGCGGAAATGGACCGCGGCGGAGCGGGTTCTGGCGATCGCGATCTTGATGTCGATGATGGCTGTTCCGGTTGGCGTGCTCCTCGGCTTTACGCGCCCCGTCTAGCCCTTGTTCCTCTGTGATTTACAGGCGGGGCCGTCGCCGGTCCCGCCAAATTTGTGTGCATGTTTAACATTTAATAATTGCATAAATTATGTCTTGACGAACTTTATTATGTTAAATATGTATCATTCTACAGCGCCGATTTGACCGGCTTGCGGGCGCTCGAAAAATGCAGCTAAGGAGGGCATTTACGTGTCTGTATCCGAGATTATCCCGGCTGACATTGTCATTGAGCCGTCGTGTCGCCGTCATCTTCATCAGCCCGATGTTCTGACGCTTCCCGCCGTTGCGCCCGGCCAGCTATGGCTGGCCGAGCTCGCAGCCGGCGCTCCGTTCTCGGCACCGGCATGTCATGTGCTCGGCAGTGCCAACGTACTGATCTACGATAGGGCGCTCGCCGATCTCGTCGCGAATGCGCTTCCGCTCGGGGGTTATGCTGAGCCGGCGCTTGATGCTGAGGCGGCGGCCGCGCGCGGTGTGCATTTCGCGCGCGACGGGTGGAGCGTCGCGCGGCTGCTGGCGGCGCGGCTGGCGCCGCGCGAACGCACCCGCCGCGTGCAGGACGTCGTCGACGAACTGGCACTGGCCAAGGTGGCGGGCCAACTGCCGGTGCAAATCCTCGCCGAGGCGCCGCACGGGATCGAAGAGTATTTGTCGGTTCGTTTCGACGAGCTGACGGCGGTTGTCGCCCGCTTCCCGCGCGAAACGCAGCTCGCGATTGTCATCGACGCGTTCGGCGGCGGCGCGGCGTCGCGGGTTCACCACATCGCGGCCAACGGCTTGGCGGGCTGACGGGTTGGCCGCCGCTTTGCTAAGCTTGGCGGCACGATGGATCAGGCTTTGATCGGACGGCGGATCGTCGTCCCGGAAACGCGCGAGATCGAGGTGCTGGCCGGCATACTCGAACGCCACGGCGCGAGCGTCATCCGTTGCCCGCTGGTAGCGATCCGCGACGTGCCCGACCCGGCGCCGGTGATCGCCTGGCTCCAGCGTTTTATCGCCGAGCCGCCTGACGATGTGATCCTGTTCACCGGTGAAGGGCTGCAACGCCTAAACAAACTTGCTGGCACGGCGAGGCTGTTAGGGGCGTTTGTCGCGACGCTCGGAACGGCGCGCAAGATCACGCGCGGCCCCAAACCGGCGCGTCGGCTGCGCGAGTTGGGGCTGCGGCCCGACCTGCCGGTCGATCCGCCCACCACCGCCGGGATCATTGCAGCGTTGTCGGGCGAAAATCTTGCCGGGCGGCGTGTCGCAGTGCAGCTTTACCCTGACAACCCGCATACCGAACTGCTCGACTTTTTGCGCAAGGCGGCGAGCAGCGTCGATCCCATCGTGCCCTATGCCTATGCTTCCGCGGTCGACGAAGCACAGGTCGCCGACGTCATAGGTGCGATGGCGGCGGGCGAAGTCGATCTGGTCACCTTTACCAGCGCGCCCCAGCTGCGCCGGCTGAGCGCGGTGGCGCGCACCCGCGGTTGCGAAGCTGCACTTGCCGCGGGTTTCGCGCGGACCAGGATCGCCGCGGTCGGCCCGGTCGTCGCCACCGCGGTCGAGGCGGCGGGCGGCACGGTGGCGATGATGCCGCCGGACAATTTCCACATGCGCCCGATGGTCAACGCGATCGTCGAAGCGTTGGCTTGACGTCAGCGAACCGGTCCGGGCACACGCCCCAGGATGCGCTGGTCACTGATCCTGTTCTTCCGCGCGCCGCGGCTGGGGGCGGGCAAGCGGCGGTTGGCGGGCGATATCGGCACGCTCGCGGCGCTGCGCTTCGAGCGGCGAATGCTGGCGCGCAATCTACGGCTGCTGGGGCGCGACCGGCGCTGGCGCTTGCGCATCGCGGTAACGCCGGACAGCGCCGCCCGCCGCTGGGCGAACGCGCGGCCGCAAGGCCGGGGCGATCTCGGCGCGCGCATGCGCCGGGCGCTCGCTGCCGCCCACCCAGGACCGGCGGTGCTGATCGGCAGCGATATTCCGGGTCTCACCCCGGCGCATATCGCCAGCGCCTTCAGGCTGCTCGGCCGTCATGACATCGTCTTTGGCCCGGCGCGCGATGGCGGCTTCTGGCTGGCCGGCTGCCGCCATCGCTTGCCCGATTTCGGCCCAGTGCGGTGGTCGACCGAGCACGCGCTCGCCGACACGCTCGCCAATCTGCCGCGCGCTCTCTCCGTGGGGTTCGCGGCGACGCTCGACGATGTCGATGACGGCGCCGCCTATCGCCGGCTCGGTGGCCCGATCACATAAAAAGGCGGACCCGAAGGCCCGCCTCTTCTCATTCCCGAACCGCTATCCCGGCTTTCGCCGAGATAGCGCCCGCGCCTACTTCGCCGCGTCGGCCAGGATCGGTTGCCGGCGCGCGTTGAGCACCGCAGCGGCTTCCTTTTCGACCCGCGTTCCCTTGAAGAAGTCGGGGTTCTGGTGCCCCCACAAGGTCACGGCGTTGGTGAAGGTGAAGTCGCGGAAATTATCGTCCGTGATGATGCCGTCCTCAACCAGCTCATAGGCCTCGGCCAACGGCTCGCGCATGTCGATCACGTCGAAATGCCCGATATCGGACGAGTAGATCGCGTTGAGCTGAGTGCCGAACGGGTTGGCCTTCCAGAACGCGGTCGCGTTCATCCGGTCGTCCGCCTCGCAGCCGAAATAATACGGCGTCGCATAGAGGTCGATCCAGTCCTGCTTTTTGGTGATCTTGCAGGCGCTGAAATCGTCGAGATCGTCGATCCCGCCGGTCATCCACAGGTCCGGGTCGGGATAACCGTCGCGCGCCTTGAGCGCCTCGGCATGCTCCTTGTATCCGTATTTCTCGACGTATTTCATCAAGAGGTCGCGGTCGAGCTTTTCGGGCTTCATGTTCTCGAGTGCCCGGATGTTGCGCCGCTCCCAATGCTCCATCAGGTCGCCCCAGAGCTGCGAACCCCAGCCGACGCCGCCTTCGAGGAACGCAAAGCGCAACTCGGGGAAGCGCCGCGTGACGCCGCCGAGGAAGATGCCCTTGGCCGCCGCGTGGCCGGCATCGGCGAAATGGCCGATATGGTTATAGGTGAAGTTGGTCGGCGAATTGCGCAGCGCCTGGTTGCTGCCCGCCGAGTGGAAGGTCGGCGCGATCTTGACGTCGAGGCATTTCTGCCAAACCGGGTCGTAGTCATAGATGCTGTCGATGCCGAACACCTCGTACCATACGCCCAGACGGTCGGCGTCGGCGTTCTCGCCCTTCTTGATCGAGTCGGTCTGGCGCGGCATCGCGCTGCCGAACATGCCGACCTTGGAGCCGAGTTCCTTGGTGACAAACTCGAGCTCGGCGATCGCCTCGTCCGGCGTGTGCATCGGAATGATCGCCGCCGGCGTCATCCGGTCCTTCAAATCCTTGAAATAGCCGGCCGAAACGATGTTATAGGCGCGGATCACCGCGCGCCGCGTCGCATCGTCCTTGATGCGCGGCAGGCGCAGCCCGGCGGTCGGATAGATGATCGCGAAATCCGAGCCGATCTCGTCGAGCCGGTCGTACAACAGATGCGGCAGCATCGCTGTCGCGCGGTCATAGGTGTTGCCGGTCTGGCGGGTCCAGAAGCCGGGCATCGATACCCGGCGGCGGCGGCGCTCCTCGACGCTCATCAACAGCGAGTCACGGGTCACCGCCATCGCCGCGAGAAACCCGTCAGCCGCGAGGTCGCCGCCGACCTTGCGCATCTGTTCCGCGAACACCGGGTCGTATTCGACCCAATGCCCATCGCCGTCGATGATGGGGTGCTTCAGCTTGGCACGAATTTCCGCCGGACTGTAATGACCGTGACCGCTCATAAGGTTTCCCTCCGCAAGAATGGTGACTGGGTTGGCCGCGCCGCGCGCGGAATGACAAGACCCTTACCAACCTGAGGACACTCAGCGCGACGAGCTTGCGCCCGTTATCGGCCGTCAGCCATGCATTTTCGGAACACGTGCCCGCGCCTCGTTCATGGCGACTTGGGCAACGCCGCCGCGCTGCGACATTTGGCGCGAAACTTGCGCTGCGGTTGAGAAAATAACCCCCCGGTTTCATTCAGGAGACAACGAGCATGCCCACTCGCCGCTCTGTTCTCGCCCAATTGCCGGCCGCCGCCGCGGTCGGAACCCTCGCATTGCGCGCAAAATCGGTCTTCGCTGCCGACAAGCGCGTCACCATCGGCATCGACGTCCCGCTGACCGGTTCCGACGCCGAAAACGCCATCCTCATCAAGAACGGCGCGCTGATGGCGGTCGACGAGGCCAACGCCAAAGGCGGCGTCGCCGGCTACAAGATCGACACCATGGTGCTCGACGACGGCACCGCCACCGCCGGCCAGTACGACCCGGCCCAGGCCGCGACCAACGCCCGCAAATTCGTCTCCGACCCCAATGTCGTTGCCGCGGTCGGCCCGGAGATGAGCGGCTGCGGCAAGGCGATGGCGCCTATCCTGAGCCAGGGCAATCTCGCGATCATCACCCCCAGCTCGACCAACCCCGACATCACCGACCCGAAATTCGCCGCGCAGTTCAAGCCGATGGGCAAGGCGATCTATTTCCGCACGGTGACCACCGATGCGTTTCAGGGCCCGGACATGGCGAACTACTTCGCCCAGACCCTGAAGATCAGCAAGGTCTACATCCTCGACGACAGCGGCGCCTATGGCGTCGGGATGGCCAACGCCTTCGAGGAACAGGCCAAAAAGAACGGCATGACCGTGATGGGCCACGACCAGCTAGACCCGCGCGAACTCGACTACGCCAACGTCCTCACCAGGATCAAGGCGATGGGACCCGAAGGGCTTTATTACGGCGGCACCTCGCTCGCCGGCATCAAGCTCGTCAAGCAGTCCTACGAGATCATCCCCCAGGTCGTGAAAGCCGGCGGCGACGGCTGCTACAGCGCGGCGCTGCTCAAGGGCGCCGGATTCCCAGCAATGGAGGGCTGGTACGCAACCATCGCTTCGCCCTATATCGCCGAGAATCCCGAGGTCAAACCCTGGATCGAACGCTTCCAGGCGAAATACGGAATGGGGCCGACGGCCTATTCCTTCACCTCCTACGACGCGATGCTGATCATTCTCGACTCGATCAACCGGGTCGCAGACGCGGGCAAGCCGGTCAACCACGACACGGTGCGCGACGCGATCCAGGAGGCCAATCTCCAGACCTTGCAGGGCATGGTGAGCTTCGACGAGAACGGCGACATCAAGAACCGCATCGTCAGCATCTTTCAGTGCCGCCACAACGCGCACGCGGCCGATGACAGTGTGCTGCAGCAGTACAAATATCTGGGGGTCGCGCCGCAGACGACATAACGCCGGCAGTCGCCCACCGGCGCGCGCGGTGGGCGCGCTCGCGTCCATTACGTGATAATTCGGCGTATTGCGAAGAGCGTCGTCGCAATTTCAGACGACATAGAAAGGGATCACCGCGTTTTTTTAAGGGCTATTCGGCCGATATTAACGTGCCTCGGCGCCGCCGCGCTTGGGGGCTGACTGATTGCGGTCTGCTTGAGACGGAGAAGCGGCGCCGCTCAGGTTTGGTGTCGTGCCGGCCGGCTGGCCGCCGCTGTCAGGAGCCACAGTCAGGACGGCTCGCCCCGATAATTTGTTGCCGGACAGGACAGCAGTAGTTGTCGTCTTGTTCCATATCAGAGCCGTTTGATAGTTGCCATCGTTCCGGAAGTTGTTGTTGGTGATCAAAATTTTCGGCGTGGGATGGGAAACACCCTCTTCTCCGATCGCTATTGCTGTTCGATGGTTCTCCGAGTGAGGCCCTTTTTCCAAAGAGTTGCCACGAACGATGAGCGTGCCGCCATTTGGCGCATCGATCAGATAGCTCGACGTACCGTCAGGGCCGTCGGCGATACTGCAGTCGATTACTTCGGTGCGCAGCGCTCGGGATTTGATCGAATGACCCTGTCGCGTGCCGATGAAACGGGAATGCTCGACGCGCAGCAAGTCGACCACATTTATGTATATTCCATGTGCGCAGGCTCTTCCGCAAAACCCGTTACCTTCAAAATCGCTGTCGCGAATGATGACCTTTGCGCCTGGGTTGCTGGCTCCCAAAATCCCGTTCTGGTTGTTGATGAATTTTACTCTATCGACCAACAAGCTGCCCTTATCGAGCCGAATACCTGCGCCGTTTTCATCAGGGACGCTCGCACCTGTTAGCGTTAGGTTACGAACGGTCGTGTTGTCGCCCTCCAGGACGAAGATGCCTTTCCCGGCGCAGCTTTTATTACCGATGACGACACCGGGACCGATACCTTCAATCACGAGATCGTTAGCCTTCCATACGGCGCAATCGGTATATCGCCCAGGCTGAATCTCAATGCGATCGCCATCCTGAGCGACCGCTGCCGCTTCTGACGGCGATTTGTATATTTGCCCAGGCCCTACCTTGAGGGACGCGCGACCCGGCGCTCGCCCCGTAGCGATGCTACCATCTGGATTACGGGAGAGCGGACCGGCGACTTTCGATGGCGGGGGCAGTGTCGGAGAACCCTGCGAAAACGCTGCTACCGGCATCATCGCCAGCGTGAGGACCAAAAGAACTTGCGCTACGGCAAGGATGCTCCGGGGCCATTTTTTGTGCTCAATGACGTCGCACACCCTTGCGGACACCATGTCTGTTGCCACCGTTTCCTGACGCTATTTAACCGCGATAATTCGCGAGGTGGCATAAAGAGGTTGGCGGGAGCGGCATATGCCGTTGGTTTCGTGTATGATTTGGCTTTCCAGAGCGGATCAACCGAAGACAACGGAGTTCGCGCCCGCCATGGCGGAAGGTACAAGGATTCTGCGGGGTTTGCCAGCCGTTGCCGGCAAGCCGGTACATGTCGGTTTCGACGGGGGACTGATTACCTCGGACGCCGGCATCCTGTTGCTGTCGGCCGTCGAGCAGCGGTTGAAAATAGCCGAACGCCTGGCCGCCTGCCTCGAAGACCCGCGCAACCCCGAGCGGATCGTGCATCAGCTTGCCGAGATGATCCGCAACCGCGCCCTGCTGATTGCGGCGGGCTATCCCAGAGATGCTATGGGGCGAACGGTGAGGATCAGGCACCCTCGCCGTTGGAAGCAAACTGACGGGGGTGCCCCATGCCACAGTCGAACGACCTGAGCCGATCGCTCACCGCTCTGGACCAGGATAGCACGCTGATTGCCGTGGTTGAGTTAAGTCAGTCAAGTTGGCTGGTAGGCGCGATCATTCCGGGCGTCGAGCGGTGTCCGGCCAAGAAGCTGGCAGCGAACGAGGACCTACTGCTGGCATTGCTGCATCGCTGGCGCGAGGAAGCGGTGAAGGCGGGGCGCCCGATCGAGCGCATCGCGCTCGCCTTTGAGGCGGGCCGCGA
>Ga0335085_10003322_pt1 | contig 28077 bp, 18 predicted proteins | sample Lox_Sample_45_FD_206712 | JGI IMG/M metagenome (GOLD analysis project Ga0335085, IMG submission 206712) | Soil microbial communities from Loxahatchee National Wildlife Refuge, Florida, United States - Lox_Sample_4.5 | ecosystem: Environmental > Terrestrial > Soil > Wetlands | place: USA... | reverse complement strand
GGAACAACCAGGTACCGCCGGCCTCTTCGGGCGCTTCGACCTGGCCGATGAGCGTAAAACGGTCGCCTCCGGAGAGAATCTGGAACGGCACCGACAGGACCCGGCTCGCGGCGTCCCAATTGAGCTTGAACTCGGCGCGATCGATCGCGAGCCGGCTGCTGTCGTCATCGTCGTAGCTGATCGCGCCGGCGTCGATGACGACGCGACCGGCCATGGTCTGGGGCAATCCGTCGGGACCGATTTCGCCGCTGAAACTTGCGGACAACGGCATGTCGGCGCGCAACTTGGCGTCGCCCACGCCGGAAATGAGCAGAAGATCGCTGGCAGAGACGCGGCGCGCTTCGAGGTGAATCGTGCGGTAGCCCTGGCGGGTCGCAACCACCGCCGCCATGAGCGACCATGGACGGGCCGGATCGTCGGAGCCGACGGCCACCTCGACGCCGCCATGGCTGCGTTCGACGCTGAGGTTGATTTCGTGGAAATTCCAGTGTTTGCCGGTGCGCTCGTCGTCGACGGTCAGGTTGCCGTGCTTGAGGCCGAGTTCACCGAGATCGTGGCCGTCGAGGCCGGTCTGACTGATGCCGTCGATCCAGGAAAGCAGCGCCGCGAACAGCTCGCGGGCGCGGCGCGAAGCCGACGGCTGGCCGGCAGAAGCGGCCAGCACCCGCTCCTTGTCCTGAGCGGCGCGCAGCAAAGCGGCGGCGGAAACCGGCACTGCGGCACTGGCTATCGGGCGCTTGTCGGCGCCGGCAAAAACCGTCACGCCGCCGTCCTTTTCGATGCGCACGGCCATTTCGGCGCCGACTAGGTTGAGGGCTTCGGCACGCAGGTGGCCGCTCAACAGGCCGAGGCCGGAGACGCGGACTTCGGCCTTCGGCGCACTTGCCACGATCGTTCCGTCAGCGTCGCGCACCACGATATCGCGGATGCGCACGGCGGTGCCGCCGTTTTCGGTGCGCTCGATCTGGGTACCGCCGATCTCGACTCGGTGCTGGTTGCCGAAATTCTCTTCGATGGCCGAAGCAAGCCACGGCGTCACAATGTCGACCTGGATCGGGCCGCTCGCGAGCCGCCACCACAGCGCAAGCAAGCTCAGCGTCACGAGCCCGGCGAGGACGCCAATTCCGATCGCGGTGCGGCCGAGCAATCGGCGGTGGCCCGCCAGGAACAGCCGAATGCGCTGGCCGCGCCGATGGTCGCCGGCGCGCCGGCCGCTCTCGAACGGCGCAGATCGCACCTGCCGGCGCAGGTGAACGACCGGCCTCCATCGACGGTGCGCCGCGCGTTCCGTGTGCTGGCTCGTCATGCCCCTCGGGCGTCCCCCGCGCCGCGGTGCTTCAGGACCCGCTGCCGTCGACCCCGTTCCCAGGCGCGCGTATTCTGGTGGCGGAGAATGCCACGTCGAAAGCGTCGAAAGGAAGGCCATGCCCCATGAACTCAAGCCCGGCGCCAAAGCGCCGGCATTCACGCTGCACCGCGACGGCGGCGGAACCGTCTCGCTTGCCGACTTCTCCGGGCGCAAGCTGGTCCTCTATTTCTATCCGAAAGCGGACACGCCCGGCTGCACCAAGGAGGCCATCGACTTCTCGCGCCTGAAGAGCGCCTTCGCCAAGGCCGGCGCCGATATTGTCGGCGTCTCGGCCGACCCGGTGCCGGCCCAGGATAAGTTCAAGGCTAAGCACGAGCTGACGATCGCGCTCGCCTCGGACGAAAAGCATCGCATGCTCGAGGCCTATGGCGTGTGGCAGGAAAAGTCGATGTACGGGCGAAAATTCATGGGCATCGTCCGCACCACCGTGTTGATCGGGCCCGATCAGCGCATCGCCCGGGTCTGGCCGAAAGTCTCGGTCAGCGGGCACGCCGAGGAAGTGCTCGCCGCCGCCCAGGCCCTGTGACCCGCGCGAGCGCCCGGGGCGCGGCCCAGTTGCCGAAGCATTTACCCAAGCCACGAAAATGCCCGCCGCGATTTTCGGAAAATTAACCATACCGCGCTCAAATCCGCCCCCGGGTGAGCCGGCCCCACGCGACCGGCTTCGGTGGGAGCGTCAATGTCGGGTTCGCGAGCGGCGGCGGCGGCGCCGCATACGGTACGCCATCATGCGCATCATGAGCCGCGCGAGCGCAGTCTTCGCGTGCGCAGCGCGCGCGGCGCTGGCGCCGGCTATACCTTCGCCCATGCCGGGCGCCAGATCCGGCTCGGACCGGTGGCATTCTGGATCGCCGTCGGCGCCGTCTTGGTCATGGCCGGCTGGTCGGTGACGAGCGCGACGTATTTTGCCTTCCGCGACGACGCCCTCAGGAGCCTCCTCGCCCGGCAGGCCGACCAGCAATACGCCTATGAAGACCGCATCGCCGAGCTGCGCGCCCGGATCGATCGCACGACCAGCCGCCAGCTTCTCGATCAGGAACAGTTCGAGCAGAAGCTCGACGACCTGCTGCGCCGCGAGGGGACCCTGGAATCGCGCGCTACCGCCCTGAACGGGGTTGCCGAACCGACGACCACCGGCTCGATCAGGCGCGGCTCGAACCCGGAGCCTGCGGCGGGTCGCGATCACCGATCGTTGCTTGAGCCCGAATGGTCGACGGCGGACCGCCGCGCCGGCAGGGGCGTCGATATCGCCGGCAAGCTCGATCGCGTCGAAACCGCCCTCGACCGCGTCGAACGGCGCCAGTCGCAGGCGCTCGCGCAAATCCAGGAGCGCTACGAGAGCAAGGTCCGCCGGATTCGCGGCGTGCTGGCGGAACTCGGGCTCAAACACAGCGCGGCGCCGCCGGTCGGCGCGGGAGGTCCGTTCGTACCGATCAAGCTGCCGGGCGAAGCCAACAATTTCGAGCGCGCGCTGATGCGGGTGAATATCGCCCGCGCCCAGGCCGAGCAGCTCAACCGCGCGCTGGTCTTTGTCCCGCTACGCCAGCCGGTGAGCGGCGCCCTCGATATGTCCTCGCCATTCGGCGTCCGGATCGACCCGTTCCTGCATGTGGCGGCGATGCATACCGGCGTCGATTTCCGCGGCGAGATCGGCGACTCGATCCGGGCGACGGCGGCCGGCACCGTGACGGCCGCCGGCTGGAGCGGCGGCTACGGCAAGATGGTCGAGATCGATCACGGCCACGGGCTGTCGACCCGCTACGGGCATCTCTCACAGATCGCCGTGGATGTCGGCGACAAGGTGCGGATCGGGCAGATCGTCGGGCGCATGGGCTCGACCGGACGCTCGACCGGCCCGCACGTGCACTACGAGACGCGCATCAACGGCGAGGCCGTCGATCCGCAGAGATTTCTCAGAGCCGGAGCCAAGATGTTCGGCGGCGGATAGCGAGCCGAGCGCGACCACGTGCAGCGGAGCACACCGCTGCCGGCATAGGTCTGCGAACCGAAAGCAAGTTCGCTGTCGGCTTTGAGCAGCAAGGTCAATTGCTGAGTCAGCAGCAACTCGATGCCGGCAGAAGCCAGCAGTGAATCTTGCGGTCGGTATCGGCCCGCCGTTGACCTTTTTAGGAACGATGGTGCTGCGGGTGAAAGGGACGCCGCTGTGGAGCGTCCGCCGGAGGGCGGCCGCTGATTTAATCTTTCGCCAAAGCTTCAAAAGCCTGGTTGAACCCTTTGAACGATATCGGCACATCGATCTCGCGGCCGCCGGCGTCGGCGAAGGAAAGCTTGCCGACGCCCGAGGCGGCGCGCAGCTTTCTCATAACCTCGTCCTTGAGCTCGAAATCAGCGAAGCAACCGTTCGGCGCGCAGCGCGCGAACGGGGCGGCGATGCCGGGATCGCCGTCGCCGGTCCGGATGCGAACGCTGGCGCCGAACGACACGTTGACCGGCAGTTGAACCACGAGTCTGGTCGGATGGCCCTTGGCCGGATGGCCGACGGCGACGCGCGAGAACGGGATGTTCTTGCCCTGGACTTGCGTCGTCTGCGTCATCTCACAGAGTTTTTGCACCGGCGGCCCCGGCTGGGTCTCGCATTGCACCACCCAGTCCGCATAGGTCGCGGTGGTGCGCTGCGGCGCATCGTTTGCCGGTGGCGCGGGCTGCTGGGCGTTGGCAGCGGCGAGGCTCGCCGTCAGCAAGCCGGCGGCGAGCAACGCTTTCAGGCTCGGTCTCACACTCTGCATCGGCAGGACCCTCCGGAACCCCGCACCAGAGCGCAATCGCTTTGGTTTGAATTGATTGCGCTCTGTGAACTTTTGCAGGGGCATGATCTTTTCGGAAAACCAGCTCCACTTTTCCGGATCATGCCCTAACCGGCCCGCCGTTGTTATTCAACATCCTCGACGGCTTTCGGCTCGCCGCCGAACGCCTTCTGCGCCAGCGCCGCCTCCATGAACTGGTCGATGTCGCCGTCGAGCACGGCGCCGGTATTGGAGGTGGAGACGCCGGTGCGCAGATCCTTGACCATCTGATAGGGCTGCAGCACGTAGGAGCGGATCTGGTGGCCGAAGCCGATGTCGGTCTTGGCCGCCTGCTCGGCGGCAGCCTTCTCCTCGCGCTTCTTCAACTCGGCTTCGTAAAGCTTGGCGCGCAGCATCTGCCAGGCGCGGGCGCGATTGCGGTGCTGCGAGCGGTCGTCCTGGCAGACCACGACGATGTTGGTCGGAATGTGGGTCAGCCGGATCGCCGATTCGGTCTTGTTGACGTGCTGGCCGCCGGCGCCGCCGGCGCGCATGGTGTCGACGCGGACGTCGGTCTCCTTGATGTCGATGTTGATGCGATCGTCGACCACCGGATAGACGGTGACGCTGGCGAACGAAGTGTGGCGGCGCGCGTTGGCGTCGAACGGCGAGATGCGCACCAGCCGATGCACGCCGTTCTCGGTCTTGAGCCAGCCATAGGCGTTGCGGCCCTTGATCTCGATCGTGGCCGACTTGATGCCGGCCTCTTCGCCTGCGGTCTCTTCGATGTAGTGCACCTTGAAGCCATGCTGCTCGGCCCAGCGCACGTACATGCGCATCAGCATGTCCGCCCAGTCCTGGCTCTCGGTGCCGCCAGCGCCGGCATGCACTTCGAGATAGGCGTCGTTGCCGTCGGCCTCGCCGCCGAGCAGCGCCTCGAGTTCGCGGCGCGCCACCTCGGCCTTGAGCTTGCGCAAGCCGGCTTCGGCTTCGGCAATCACGGCCTGATCGTTCTCGGCTTCGCCAAGCTCGATCAGCATCACCTGGTCGTCAAGCTCCTGCTCGATGCGGGCGAGCGCGGTGAGCTGGTCGTCGAGCGCGGTGCGCTCCTGCATGACGCGGCTGGCGCGCTGCGGGTCGTTCCACAGGTTCGGGTCTTCGGCCTGCCGGTTCAGCTCGGCAAGCCGCCGGCGGGCCTTGTCGACGTCAAAGATGCCTCCTCAGCAGGCCCAGGGACTGCTTGATCTCGGCGACGATGGTGGTGATTTCCGCGCGCATGTTGTTCAGACGACAGAGAACGGACGACAGAGGACAGATATCAGACCTGAGGTGGCGGATTTCAACGCTGGCCTGACAGATTTACCCAAATCCGTCGTCCGTCGTCTGTCGTCCGTCCTCAGTACAGCCCGCCGATCCCGCTACGGACCGCGCGATCGGCCTCGGGCGAGACCGGCAGCGCGACGCTGCCGCCGGGGGTCTCCGCGCCGATGACGGAATAGGAATCCGGCGGCGCGGTGCCCGGCTTGAATGCTTCCAGGATCGCATGCGGGTCGCCTGGGCCGGCGCGCATCCCGGTCTTGGCGTCGACCCGGATCAGCTTGATGCCCGGCGGCACACGGAACGGAATCGGCGGCTTGTCGGCGAGCGCGGCTTTGAGGAAATCGCGGACCACGGGTGCCGCCAGATGGCCGCCGGTCGCGAGCCGGCTGATATGGCGCGGCTTGTCGTAACCCATGTAGACGCCGCAGACGATGTCGGGCGAAAAGCCGATGAACCACACGTCCTTCTCGTCGTTGGTGGTGCCGGTCTTGCCGGCAATCGGCTTGCCGACCTCGCGCACCACGGTCGCCGTGCCGCGCTGGACCACGCCCTCCATCATCGAGGTGATCTGGTAGGCGGTCATCGGATCGATCACCTGTTCGCGGCGGTCGATCAGGATCGGCTCAGGCTGGTTGTCCCATTTGTCCGCATCGCAGCCGCGGCACTCGCGCTGGTCATGCTTGTAGATGGTGTGGCCGTAGCGGTCCTGGATGCGGTCGATCAGGGTCGGCTTCACCCGCTTGCCGCCATTGTCGAGCATCGCATAGGCGGTGACCATGCGCAGCACCGTGGTTTCGCCGGCGCCGAGCGCGTAGGAAAGATACGGCGGCAGGTTATCGTAGACGCCGAACCGCTTGGCGTATTCGCTGATAAGCGGCATGCCGACGTCCTGCGCGAGCCGCACCGTCATGACGTTGCGCGAGTGTTCGAGGCCGAAGCGGAGCGTCGAGGGGCCGTAGAATTTGCCGCCGTAGTTTTCCGGCTTCCAAATGCCGCCGCCGCCGGGGCCGGTGTCGATTTCGAGCGGCGCGTCGAGCTCGATGGTCGACGGCGTATAGCCGTTGTCGATCGCGGCGGCGTACACCAGCGGCTTGAACGACGAGCCGGGCTGGCGCAGCGCCTGGGTGGCGCGGTTGAACTGGCTCTGGTCATAGGAGAAGCCGCCGACCATGGCGAGCACGCGTCCGGTGTGCGGATCCATGACCACCATGGCGCCGGAAATCTCCGGCACCTGGCGCAGGCGGAACTGACCGCCCTCCTTGAACGGCTCGACATAGACGACGTCGCCCGGGGTCAGAATCTGGCTGACGCGCTGGATCGGCTTGGTCGTTCCCGTGGGCTTTGCCCATTTCACGCCGTCCAGCGGCAGAATCCCGATTTCACGGGCCTTGACGATGGCGCCGCCGGGGTCGCGACCCGGCTGCAGGCCGATACGTGCGGCGCGGTCGTTGACCTCGAGCACGACCGCAAGCCGCCAGGGATCGACGTCGGACAGCGATTTGACCTCGGCGAGCTTGACGCCCCAATCGCCGGCGATCTCGATCTTGCCGACCGGGCCGCGCCAGCCCTGCTGCTCATCGAAATTGACCAGCCCGTTGATCATGGTCCCGCGCGCCAGCACCTGCAATTTTGGATCGAGCGTGGTGCGCACGGAAAGTCCGCCCTCGTAAAGCTTCTTCTCGCCGTAATTCTCGAACAGGTAGCGGCGCACCTCTTCGGCGAAGTATTCGGCGGCGAAGGTATGGGCGCCGGTCGGGCGGGTGGCGACGTTGAGCGGCTCCTTCTTCGCCTGTTCGCCGGCGGCGACGGTGATGTAGCCGTCCTCGGCCATGCGGTCGATCACGTAGTTGCGCCGCGCGATGGCCTCGTCGCGGCGGCGGAACGGATTGTAGTTGTTCGGGCCCTTGGGCAGCGCGGCCAGATAGGCGGCCTCGGCGATCGTGAGTTCATGCACCGATTTGTCGAAGTACAGAAGCGACGCCGCCGCGACGCCGTAGGCGCCAAGGCCCAGATAGATCTGGTTGAGATAGAGCTCGAGGATCTTGTCCTTCGAGTAGGCGCGCTCGATGCGCAGCGCCAGCAGCGCCTCCTTGATCTTGCGGGTGATCGACAGCTCGTTGGTCAGGAGGAAGTTCTTGGCCACTTGCTGGGTGATGGTCGAGGCGCCCTGGGGCCGCCGGCTGCTGCCGAAATTCTGCACATAGACGAGCACAGCGCGGGCGACGCCGGTCAGGTCGATGCCCGGATGCTGGTAGAAATTCTTATCCTCGGCGGCAATGAAGGCGTGGGTCACGAGTTTTGGGATCGCCTGGATCGGCAGATAGAGACGGCGCTCGTTGGCGTATTCGGCCAGCAGCGAACCGTCCGCCGCATGCACCCGCGTCATCACCGGCGGCTCGTAATGTTGCAACTGGGAATAGTCGGGCAGCTCCTGAGAGAAATGCCACAACAGAGCCGCGACCGCGCCGACGGCGACGATGAAGATGATCGTGCCCACGGTGAACAGGAAGCCGAGGAAGCGGAGCAGGATTCTCATTGCCAACGCCCCGCCCTGCACGCGACCGCTCGCATCACTGCCGCAGATCCGGCGCACACCCGGTTCGGCGCTCTGGGCCGCGACCCCCCGGAAGCCCTGCTCAGCATTGCGTGTCGTCGCTCCGTTTTTTGTTCAAACTGAGGCCGCAGGCGGGCACGCCGGAACGCCAATGCTGCTGCCACAGTTCGTGCCGCTGCCGATCGCCGGCCATGTCAGTTCGCCGGCGCGGGCGCCGGCCATGTCAATTGGCGCCGGCGCGGGCGCCGGCTATGGGAGTCGCGAAATAGGCGTCGATCGCGCGGGCAATCGAATCCGCGGTCCGCACCCGCCAGGCATCGGACAGGAGCGATTTCAAGTCGCCGCGATTGGACACGTAGCCGAGCTCGACGAGCACCGAGGGCACGTCCGGTGCGCGCAGGACCCGAAAGCCGGCCGACTTCAGCGGCTTCTTGTGCAACTGCGTCGCCTGCCTCATGTCGCCGACCAGTTTGTGGGCGAACTTGACGGACAAGCCCTTGGTTTCGCGCTCGGCCAGGTCGAGGAGGATGCCGGCAACGTCGTCCGGCTCGGTCTTGAGATCGACGCCGGCGATGATGTCGGCGCGATTCTCCTTCTCGGCGAGCCGCGCCGCTTCCGAATCGGTTGCCGTATCCGACAGCGTATAGATGCTCGCGCCCTCCGCATCGCCCTCGCCGCGCGGCAGCGAATCGGCGTGAATCGAGACGAACACGGCCGCGCCGGCGTTGCGCGCAATGCGCACCCGTTCGGCGAGCGGCACGAAAGTGTCGTCGGATCGCGTCATCAGCACGCGATACCTGCCGGTCTTCTCCAAGCGCTCGCGCAGGCGTTCGGCGAAGCTCAAAACGATGTCCTTTTCCAGTTCTCCGCTCGGCGCCCTGCTGCCGGTATCGATGCCGCCGTGACCCGGATCGAGCATCACGACCGGACGGGGATCGTCGCTCGGCTTCGGCCTGCTTGCCGGCGACAGATCCGGGCGTGCGGCCTTGTTCTCGAGCGCCGCCCGGCGAACGAAACTGTCGCGATCCGTCGCCACCAGATCCAGCACCAGGCGGGCCGGCGCGTCGTTGGTCGCGTCGATGGCAAACGCCTTGTCGATGCGCGCCGGCCGAGCGAGGTCGAATACGATGCGGGAGCCGCCCTGCATCACCAGACCGTAACGGAAGGCCTTGATCAGGCCACGGCCGGTCTCGCCGGTCTTCGGCGGCAGGTGAAACGTGACCTGGGGAAGGTCGATGACGACGCGATAGGGATCGGCAAGGGTAAAGGCGTGCAGCTCGATCTTGCGGTTGAAATCCATCACGAACCGCGTCTGCGCGTCGTTGCCGCCAAGCCGCGCGTCGGTGGCGATGGGAAACGAATCAGCTGCAGGAGCGGGCAGCGGTTCCGCCGCCGAGGCTGCCGCAGCGAAAACCAGACCGAGAATAGCCCAGCCTACCGCCCGGACCGCCATCGGTTTTGTCACCCCTCCGCGCTCCTCTTACCCCATTAGGCAGCGGTGGTTAATCGAAACTTACGCACTTATATGTGGGCTTGAGCGTAATTGCCGCGGCCTGGGGCGAAATGCCCGGCCTTTTCGGCACAAGCCGAAGGCAGCTGCGGCTTGCCAATTCTGCGCCCGCGGCCTTAAGAAGGGGATGCTGACGGTTAAAGGTTCCACTTGTATCCCCGTCAGGGCATCTGGCACATCCGCGGCGACGGCTCCTGACGACGGGAGCGGGCGGATTAACGCTTTTCGATCCGCGGCGGCGCCGATGGCGTCACGGACGCGGACGGACAAGCGAGCCTCATGCCCTAAGGAACTGGGCAGCGGAATCACCGCGCGGCGCGCGTGCCGGCAACAGCGCTGCCGAGGCGGGCGTCGCCAACGGTCAGCGCTCAGTGCAATCGCGGCGGCGTCACAGCCGCCGTCCACCAGGGTTTGGAGTTCATGTTCGAGGCGCAACAAGTTCGATGGCAGCGGTGCGGCGGCGTTGCGACGCTCGCCGGCCGCTGCATCGGTTTGCGTTTGCTGCGCTCGGGGTCCCCGATCCGTTTCCTTCACCGACTAACAGACGGCCCGCCGTCGTCCGCCGCCGCTGCGGCACGGAGCGTGCGGTCGAGCCGGCTCTATGAGATTTATGAGATTTGCAATGGCCAACAAAATGCTCATCGACGCGACCCATCCGGAAGAGACCCGGGTGGTCGTCTTGCGCGGCAATCGCGTCGAGGAATTCGACTTCGAGTCCGCGCAGCGTAAGCAGTTAAGAGGCAACATCTATCTGGCGAAGGTGACGCGCGTCGAGCCGTCCCTGCAGGCCGCTTTCGTCGATTACGGCGGCAATCGCCACGGCTTTCTCGCCTTCAGCGAAATTCACCCGGACTACTATCAGATTCCGGTTGCCGACCGGCAGGCCTTGATCGACGAAGAAGGCCGCGCCCAGCGTGCCGCCGAGGACGAGGCCGACCGCCGCTCGCGCCGGCAACGCGGTCACGCCCGCGCGCGGCGGGACGAGGACGTGGTACGCAGCCACGCGGTCGAGCCGGCACCCGTCGGCGAAACTCCGACCGAGCACAGAACCGCCGAACCGGCCGAGACCAGCGAAGCACCGACCATCGCTCAATCGTTCGCCGAGACCGAAGAGGATGAAGCGGCCGTCGAAGCCGAGGATACGGAAGGACCGACGACGCTGCCGGAAGAGCAGCCCCTTTCAACGCTCACGCCCTCGGGTGCCGGCGAGGACGTCGAACTGCAAAGCACCGGAGCGGCGGAGCCAGCCGAAGCGCCGTCGGAAGAGGCGACCGAAGAGCAATACGCCCCGACCGGCGAGCCGACCGCCGCCGCCGAACTCATCCCCGATCATGACGCCGAAATCGCCGCGGCTGAGAATGCCAACGCAGCGGCCGACGCCGCGGAGCGGGCCGACCGCGCCGAGGCCCGCAAAGCCCGGGAAGCCGGCGACGACGATCACGGCGGGGAAAACGGCGATGAAGAGGCCGAGGAGATCGTGGAATCGGTCGGCGGCGCCGACGCGCTCGAAGAGGTTCCCGACCGCGCGCCGCGGTTTCGCCGCCAGTACAAGATCCAGGAAGTGATCAAGCGCCGGCAGGTCATGCTGGTGCAAGTGGTCAAGGAAGAGCGCGGCACCAAGGGCGCGGCGCTCACGACCTATCTGTCGCTCGCCGGCCGCTATTCGGTGCTGATGCCCAATACCGCGCGCGGCGGCGGCATCAGCCGCAAGATCACCAGCGCCGAGGACCGCACCCGGCTCAAGGACATCGCGCAGGAACTGGAGGTTCCCGAAGGCATGGGCGTGATCCTGCGCACCGCCGGCGCGGCCCGCACCAAGACCGAGATCAAACGCGATTTCGAATATCTGCTGCGGCTGTGGGAGACGGTGCGCGATCTGACGCTGAAATCGACCGCGCCGAAACTCGTCTACGAGGAGGGGTCGCTGGTCAAGCGTTCGATCCGCGACCTCTACAGCAAGGACATCGACGAGGTGATCGTCGCCGGCGCCGACGCCTATCAGGAAGCCAAGGACTTCATGCGCATGCTCATGCCGAGCCATGCCAAGAACGTGAAGCTCTATGCCGATGCGCAGCCGCTGCTGTCGCGCTACGGCGTCGAGAACCAGCTCGACGGCATGTTCTCGCCGGTGGTGCAGCTGCGCTCGGGCGGCTACATCGTGCTCAATCAGGCCGAAGCGTTGGTCGCCATCGACGTGAATTCGGGCCGCGCCACGCGCGAACACCATATCGAGGACACCGCGCTCAAGACCAACCTGGAAGCGGCCGATGAAATTGCGCGCCAATTGCGGTTGCGCGATCTCGCCGGGTTGATCGTCATCGATTTCATCGACATGGACGAGAAGCGCAACAACCGCGCGGTGGAGCGCCGGCTCAAGGAATGCCTGAAGCAGGATCGCGCCCGCATCCAGGTGGGCCGCATCTCGCATTTCGGTTTGCTGGAAATGTCGCGCCAGCGCATCCGCGCCAGCGTGCTCGAAAGCTCGACGGAAAAATGCCCGTATTGCGGCGGCAGCGGCCATGTCCGCTCGGTGTCGTCGCTTGCGCTGCAGGTGTTGCGCGCGCTCGAAGAGCAATTGATGAAAGGCGCGACCCACAATCTCATCGTGCGTACGCGGCCAGACGTGGCGCTCTACGTGCTCAACCAGAAACGGGCGCACCTGCGGGCGCTGGAGGAGCGCTTCGCCATCACCATCACTATCAACGCGGACACCGACATTACAGCACCGCAGGCGTTCGCCATCGATCGCGGCGAGCTGGTGCACACGCCCGAAGCCGCCAAGGCGCTCTCGCAGCAGAGCGAGGCCGCGCCAGCCCCGCTCGAAGAGGAGGACGAGCTCGAAGAAGCAGCCGAGGCGGTCGCCGAAGAAGAGGTCGAGACGGCACCGGCAGAGGCTGCCAATGTCCACGGCGAAGGCGGCGGCCGGCGGCGCCGGCGCCGGCGGCGCCGCGGACGCAACGGCGGCGAAGCGCACGGGCCGCCGCCACCCCACGAGCACGAGACCCACGCCGTGGCCGAAGAAGCGGAAACCATCGGCGAACTGTCCGCCGAAGATCTGGCCGAAGAGACCGGCGAGACCGTCATTGTCAACCGCGGCGAAGTCAGCAAAGGCGAGCCGCTGCGCGAGGGCGAGCGGCGGCGGCGCCGGCGCGGCCGCCGCGGCGGCCGGCGCAACCGTCCGGACCAGATCGGCGAGGGCGGCGCGGCAGCGCAGGACCGCGACGTTTACGAAACCCAGCATGCGGCGGCGACGGCCGAAGACCTGACCGCACCGGCCGCGGCCGAGCCGCAGTTGACGGACGCCGTCGCCGACCTCGACGCCGCGCCGCCGCCGGCGGGTCCGTCCACGACTGCGGCGCCGGCGGAGCTGAAAGCCGCCCCTGCTGCGCCCGCCGCGCCGCCGGAAACGCCGCGCCGGCGTTCGACCGTGCGCGAGCCGGCGCCGATTGCCGGCAATAACGGCGAGAGTGAAGCGGCGTCGGCGGTGCCGCCGGCACCGCCGCAAGCGCCGACGCCGGCCCCGCAGCCGATCATCACCGAGACTGGTGAAGGCGAAAGCGCCGAGCGGCCACGCCGCAGCGGCTGGTGGTCACGGCGGTTCGCCGGCGGCTGATGGATGCTGGCTCACCGCGCATGACCATTGTCATCCCATCATCGTCCGCAGAGATCAGGACATTGGTGGGGGCATGTGCGCGACTGCAATATCTTCGCGCATCTTGCGCCGGGTCGATTGATGCCAAAAGTACACAGCAACGATGCCAACTAGGGCGTAGCGCAAGGGGCCGCGGAGCGCGCCATGAAGAGCCGGTGGGTCGACCGTGAGGCCGAAGCCATCGTCGCCCACGCCGCCGAATCCGGCATCGCGCGCGACCTGGCGCTTCGCATCTACACGACGCGGCTAATTGGCCGCGAGCCGAAGCTCGTTCTGCACGGCGGCGGCAATACCTCGCTGAAGACCCGCGCGCGTACCCTTTTCGGCGAGGACGTCGAGGTGTTGCGGATCAAAGCGTCCGGCGCCGACATGGCCGCGATCGAGCCCGACGGGCTTCCGGCCGTGCGGCTTGCGCCGTTGCGGCAACTGCGCGCGCTGGAAGCGATCCCCGACCAGGCATTGGTCGGCATCGAGCGCGCCAATCTGATCGATCCGGCGGCGCCCAATCCGTCCGTCGAGATCATGCTGCACGCCTTCCTGCCTCACGTATTCGTCGACCACACCCATGCCGGCGCCGTGCTCAGCCTAACCGATCAGGCCGACGGCGAAGCGCGCTGCAGCGAGCTGTTCGGCGGCCGGCTCGCCTTCGTGCCTTACCTGATGCCTGGCTTCGGGCTTGCCAAAAAGGCGATCGAGGTCTTCGAGCGCGAAAGGCCAAGTGACGGACTGATCCTGAGCAAGCATGGCCTCGTCACCTTCGGCGCCAGCGCCCGTGAGGCCTATGAGCGCATGATCGAAATAGTCACGCTGGCGGAGGATCTTATTGCGCGCAACCGCAAGAGCGTCGCGACCAGCGCTGCGGCATCGGCCGATCTCGCTGCGGTCGCCGCCGTCGCGCCGATCGTGCGCGGCGTTTGCGCGCGCAAAGACGAGAGGATCGAAGGCGCGTGGCAGCGATTGGTCCTCGACTTTCGCGGCGGCGCGGCCGTCCTGGACGCGCTGCGCAACAACTTGGCGTGCTTGAGCGAAGGTGGGGTGATCACGCCGGACCACACCATTCGCACCAAGAACTGGCCGCTGGTGCTGCCGCCTCCGCAAACCGGCGCGCTAGGCGATTTCGCGCGCGCAGCCCGCGAGCGCGCCGCCGCGTTCGCCGCCCGCTATCGCGCCTACTTCGCGCGCCACAACGCGCGGGCCGGCGGCGCCAAGAATGAACTCGATCCCCTGCCCCGCGTGGTTCTGGTGTCCGGCCTCGGCTTGTTCGGTCTCGGGCCGACGAAGCGCGACGCCATCATCGCAGCGGACCTCGCCGAGGAATGGATGGCGGTCGTCGCCGACGCCGAACGCGTCGGCCGTTTCGAATCGATCTCGGAAGCCGACATGTTCGACGTGGAATATTGGCCGCTCGAACAGGCCAAGCTTGGCGCGCGCCGGGAGCCGCCGCTCGCCGGTCAGATTGCGGTCATCACCGGCGCGGCCGGCGCCATCGGCGCGGGGACGGCCAAAGCGTTCGCGGCAGCGGGCGCCGAGGTGGCGCTGCTCGACCTGAATTTTGCCGCCGCCCGGGAACAAGCCGAGTCGATCAGCCGCGCGGCCCTGGCCGTGCAATGCGACGTAACCGATGCGGCTTCGGTGCGCGCGGCGTTCGACCGGGTCGCGGAAAATTTCGGCGGCGTCGACATTCTGGTCGCCAATGCCGGGGCCGCCTGGCAGGGCCGCATCGGCGAAGTCGACGAGGAAGTTCTGCGCCAGAGCTTCGAGCTGAATTTCTACGGCCAGCAGCGAACGGCGCAGGCGGCGGTCGCGATCATGCGCGCCCAAGGCACCGGCGGCTGCCTGTTGTTCAACGTCTCCAAGCAGGCGGTGAACCCCGGGCCGAATTTCGGCCCCTACGGCATTGCCAAGGCCGCCGTGCTGGCGCTGATGCGGCAATATGCGCTCGACTACGGCGCCGACGGCATCCGCGCCAACGCCGTCAACGCCGACCGCATCCGCTCGGGCCTGCTGACGGACGAATTCATCAAGGAACGCGCCAAGGCGCGCGGCGTCTCGGAGAAGGATTACATGACCGGCAACCTGCTTGGCCGCGAAGTCACCGCCGACGACGTGGCGCAGGCGTTCCTGCACCTGGCGCTGGAACTCAAAACCACCGCCAGCGTCACCACGGTCGACGGCGGCAATATCGCGGCGGCGATGCGATGAGGGTTCTCGATGCCAGAGCGCAATCGCTTTAGGTTGAATCGATTGCGCTCTGTAAGTTTTTGCGGGAGCATGATCTTTTCGGAAAACCGGTGTCCACTTTTCCGCATCATGCTCTAATTGTTTTCAGGGCTCACGCCAGGCGAGCCTGATGGCCGGATCGTTCACGGCTCGTTTGCGCAAGCGGGCGCCAAACCCATAATTCAGCGCGCACGAACGCGATGCGGGCAGTGTTGCCGCCGGGCTGCGTATTCCCGGCAGCATGACGGCCGAAACATCGAAACTCCCAGCCAAACAAACCATCGGTCAATCCTGCCGACCAGCGGTGCGACTGGCCGCAACCAGCCCGGTTTTGCTTTCGGCAAGACTGCGCGCGCGGTCGCGCGGGCGATGGCGAATATGGGGCCGGGCTGTTGCAACTGGCAGGTCAGCGGCCTAGCGCTGTGCCTCATCTTGTTTGCCACCGCGCCGTTTGGCAGCGCTCGCACGAGCCTAAGCAAAAACGGCAACTCATCGAATCTTTCCGAGAAAACCCGGCTGGTGCGCCGCATGACGCGCTCGATCTCGCTTCGGGACAAATTTGCCAGGACCCGAGCAAGATCGCGGACATCGAGTGCGCCCGCGTAAACCAGTGCGCCGGAATTATCGGGCACCGGCTCGCTCCGCGCCTTAATCAGCCATCCGGTCTGTTCGTCCAGTATGACTTCGTTGTGCGGCGGGATGTCCAAGGATATCACCGGCGTACCGCGAGAAATCGATTCGTAGAATCCGAGACCGAGCCCTTCGTGCGAGGAAACTTGAATGCTTACGTCGCTTTGTTCGTAGAGCTCCAGAATTTGCGCGTGGTTCAGATCCTTGTCGATGAAAGTAATATTGGGCGTGTTGACGGCCCGCTGCAGCTCACGCGCGCTCCGCATCACCGTGACCGTGAGATGAATATCCGTCCGCTGTTTTGCAACTTCCGCGAATGCCTTGACGACGAGATGCGTCTGCTTTCTTTGAACAGGGTTATAGCCGCTGATGTGCAAGAATTCGATGAATCCGCGTGAACGCAGCCGTTCTATCTTGCTGTCCGTAAACGCCGCAGGCCGCACCTCGCCGAAGCCGTGGCCGACATAGAGCCCGTTGCGAACTCCGGCCTCATTGAGCGTTCTCGCCGCGATGTTCGTGTTGTACCAAGTCGTTTGCAGCGAATTGTGGCGGAGCACTTCTTCGCTCCTTACCGTTTCGATGTTCGGAACGCAGCATATCGACAGGTTTTCAACGGCAAGAGATTCGAGCCTTGACCAGTTCGGCTCCCAGCAGATCTCCGGACAGACCAGCGTTCCTACATTGTTGGCTCTGACAAACTGCTCGAGTTCATAGCCGGTTACGTGCTCCCGATCGTTGAAGGAATAATGGACCGAATCCGCGTGTGCCGGCGTGCTCCAGTCGTTCGGATCATACTGTGCCGCCAGCGCGGTGCCGGCGACCGAATAGGGCTGAAATGAAAAGACGTGAATCCTGTATCCGGCGCGCCGCAACAGCCGCGCATAGTGCCGCGCCTGCTGCCCCAACCCCTGTTCGGCCCAGGCGGTAAAAAAGCCTACATTCCGCTTCGGCGACAAGGCGGCGGCCTGCAGCACTGCGGCGATAAACCGCTCCGGTATGTGGCCGTATAACCGCTGCACATACGCCCGTTGCGCCGCCCCGATTTGTCTCAGGCGATCGAGATCGAAATACAGACTCTCAATCGTCTCGCTCCACACATTCGCATCCTCCGGAAGGTAGACGCCGCTATCGCCGAACATATAAGGGAGGAAGCCATTGCGGGTGCATAATACCGGTATGCCGTTCATGGCGGCCTCGTACGCAACCCGGCAGAACGTCTCGTCGACCAGCGTGGGGATGATCACGAGCCGCGCGCGCGAGTAATAATCCTTAACCGGCGCATATTCCGCGTATACCGATCGCGGCGTCTTTCCGACAGCCGCCTTTATTTTCTGGTCGAGGTCTTCCGATTGAGGCTCGGTCTGCACGGCGATAAATGGTATCCTGGAACCAAGGTCGCTGATGCATTTGAGCAAGATCTCGCCGCCTTTCGTGGCCGCAATATTTATCTGCAGCACGAACTCTCCGAGACGCGACTGATTCGTTTGATAGTCGGCTGGATCGGAGACCGGGTGATAAATCGGAAGCGGCAGCCTGCCGCCCACCTTCTGATACACGTCGGCCATAAACTCCGAAGCGACATAGCGCGTCACAAAATTCGACTTTTCAGTATCAGAGACCGCGGCAGGGCTATGCTCGGCAAGGTTTTGGATGATCCGCCGATTGCGCGACTTCCCGAGATGGATCAGCCCGGTCCAGAAGTGGTACCCGACCAGCGCCGGCACCCGACATCGCATCGATGCCTTGGCAACCAATTCATTTGCAGCGCCCTGCGAGTGAACTATGTCTGGCATCCATTTTTGGATCGCACTCTCGACGTGCTCCTGGGTCATACCGCCCGCTTCGCGGACATCCAGGTAACAAGGCGTGGAAATAATTGCGGACGCGGGATGCGGCCGCAGATGCTTGTCGGCAAAACTCACCCAGACGCAGCGGAAACCGAATTCATTCATGATCCGGCAGGTCTGAAGCATGAAAGATTCGCCGCCGCCGAACGGATACCCCTGATCCGTGCACACGAGGTACACCGGGACGAGCTTGACCAAATCTGCGAGAACCTGCCGCAGGTCCTGTTTGGGGTAGCGTCTTGTCAAGTCGAGGAGCAACTCCGGGGCATTCAGAGCCATGCTTAAGATGACCCTAAACACCTGATCAGGAAGCCGATCTTGCCTGTCGGCCGCCACCGCTGACGTTTTTTGCAGTATTCGACCGTGTTCGCCCCGCCGACTTTCGCCGCCGACGGCGTCGATGCACGCCAAGATCGCGTCGAAGCTCGGTAAGGCGCTGCCTGACGTCAGGGCCGCTGCCGCAAGTTCTTTTAAGGAGACAAACAGCCGGGAGGCCGACAGATGGCGTTGACTGAACGGAATGATGACCTTCGCAATGAGCGCGGCACGATGGGCGGAGACATCGCTTATTTCCATGCGCCCTTGTGCGACGTCACCTTCGCTGCCGCGCAAGTCGAAATTCTGTTCCGCTCGAACAACGTCATGCACGGGCTGTGCCTCCGTCGGTCACGCCCGATTTGGCGTGATTGTTAGGAGCGCAACCGCGTCCGGGCGTCGCCTAAAAGCGGTACTAGTGATACGCACGCAGCGCAAATACTCCAATATCCACGTCCAAAGTTACCTGCCGATGCCGCCTCGTGTAAAGCACCGCCGCCGACGACGTGGCTACTGGAAAGAGGAGAAGCGATTTTATCCGGGCGTCACTATTCTTATACGGAAATGAGTTCCTATCGCTCTAAACTGGCACGTTTCCCTCAATCGCTCGCCACGATCACGTTCTTGACGATCGGGTAGACCTGGTTCTCCCAGCGCTTGCCGGAGAACACGCCGTAATGGCCGACGCCGGCCTGCATATGGTGGCGTTTCAGGTAAGGCCGCAGCCGGGTGCACAGATCGTGCGCGGCGACGGTCTGCCCGACGGCGCAGATGTCGTCGCGCTCGCCCTCGACCGTGAGCAGCATGGTACGGCGGATCGCGCCCGGGTCGATGCGCTCGCCGCGCCACTTGAGCCTGCCGAGCGGCAGCGCGTATTCCTGAAAGATGAGCCGCACGGTTTCCAGATAGAATTCGGCGGTGAGATCGAGCACGGCAAAATATTCGTCGTAAAACGCCTTGGTGGTCGCGGCCTTTTCCAGTTCGCCGTTGGCGAGATGCTCGTACAGCTCCTTGTGCGCCTTGACGTGCCGCTCGATGTTCATGCTCATGAAGGCGGCAAGCTGGACGAAGCCCGGATAGACCCGGCGAAAGGCTCCCGGATAGCGCACCGGCACCGCCGCCGTCAGCGTGCGCTCGAACCAGGCGATGTCGCGCTTGTTGGCAAGCTCGTTGACCTTGGTCGGGTTGACCCGGCAGTCGATCGGGCCTGCCATCAAAATCATGGAGCGCGGCTGCGCCGGGTTGCCGGTCTGCGCCATCGCGGCGACGGCGGACAGCACGGCGACGCAGGGCTGGCACACCGCGAGCACGTGCGCACCCGGCCCGATCACTTCGAGAAACTTGATGAGGTGATCGACATATTCGTCGACACCGAAACGGCCGGCGATCGCGGGAATGTCGCGCGCATTGTGCCAATCGGTGATGAACACATCATGCTCGGGCAGCATGGTGCGCACCGTCGCGCGCAACAGCGTGGCGAAATGCCCCGACAGCGGCGCGACCAAGAGCACGCGCGGCTGGGCCGTCGCCACATCCTTCTTGAAATGCAGAAGCGTCGCGAACGGCGTCTTGGCGGCCGCCTCCTCGCGCACCTCGACCTCGCGATTGCCGACGGCGACCGAGCGGATGCCGAACGGCGGCCGCGTATGGGTGAGCCCCATGCGTGCGATCAGCTCGTAGGCGGCGGTCAGGTTGCGGACGGCGGCGTTTTCGCCGACGAGCGGCTGCTGCCCGGCGGCGAGCGCCAGCGTCGCCCACGCTCGCATCGGCGCAACGATGTCAGAATGGGTCTGATAGGCGAGGTACAGCATCCGTTACCCACGGGCGCCGCACGCCGTCTGGCGACAGCTCACCTCGACCCCCAGCTGGCAGGAAGCCTAGTGGATTTTTTGTTGCGCTGCGACAAGAATGTGAACATCCTGCGCAAGGGCTGCGAGAGCGCGCGGCCGCGGCCACCGAAACCGCCGTCAGGCGCTCCGGGGCTGAAAGCAAGCATTTGATTTAGCTGGATTTCCCAAGACGGGCCAGGCGCATGTCGAAAGCCATTCTCACCATCGCCAGCAAGAATTACGGATCCTGGTCGCTGCGCGGCTGGTTGCTCTGCAAAATGGCCGGACTTGAGTTCGACGAGCAGCCTGTGGGCAGCGACGATCCGTCGACCCGGGCGGAATTGCTGCTGCTGTCGCCGTCGTTCCTGGTGCCCTGTCTTATTCATGACGGGCTCAAGGTCTGGGATACGCTGGCGATCGCCGAGTATCTCAATGAGATCAAGCCGGAGGCCGCTCTCCTGCCGGCCGACCGGGCGCAGCGCGCTTACTGCCGCGCCATCTGCGGCGAAATGCATTCCGGCTTCGCCAATCTGCGTTCGGCGCTGCCGATGAACCTCAAGGCGCATTTTCCCGGCTTCAAGGCCTGGGCCGGTGCGCGCGGCGACATCGAGCGCATCACCGCAATCTGGCGCGAATGCCTGGACAAATACCAAGGCCCCTACCTGTTCGGCGAGAGACCGTGCCCGGCCGACGCCATGTACGCGCCGGTCTGCACGCGCTTTGTCACCTACGACGTCGCCGTCGACCCGGCCTCGGCGCAATATTGCAACACCGTCATGGCGCTGCCGCTGATGCAGGAATGGATCGCCGCCGCCAAGGTCGAGCCCGACGAGCTTGAAGAGCTCGATGTCGAGTTCTGAGCGCGACCGGCGCACCCTGGCGCGGGTGCGGTGAGAATCCCGCGTTCTTACGTCGGCGCCGCGGCGGGCTTCTTCATGCGCTGCACGGCCGCTGTGACGAGGCGCTGGGTCTCCTCCGAGAACCATTGATCGACCAAATCGTCGAGGTGGGCATCATCGAGGGCATGCATGCGCGCCGCCAGCGCCTGCCGGGCGTAACGCTTCAGCCGCCGATATCCGCCGGCCGGCTTTTCCGCCAACGTCCGCGCCTTTTCGATGGCACGATCCACAAGCCGGTCCGGTTCGACCAATTCATCCACTAAGCCCAGCCCCAAGGCCTCCTCCGCGAAAAACCGTGCGCCGGAAAAAAGAACGCGCTCGGCAGCGCGGCCGCCAAGGACGTATTGCAGCATCTCCACGATGCCGATCGGCGCTGCAAGTCCGACGTCGATCTCCATCATGCCGAACACGGCTCTGCCCTTCGCCATCAGCCGGTAGTCGCCGGCAAGCGCCATCATGCAGCCCCCGGCCACGGTGTGGCCGTTGAGCGCGTAGATCTCGGGCTTGGGGAAAGCAACCTTGCGGCGCACGATGCCGGTGAGCGCATCGTAGAAGCTCCGCATCTCCGGCCCCGAACGTCCCATCAGCGACGGCAGATCGACACCGGGACAGAATATCGTCTGGTGCGATGACGTAATGACGAGCGCTCGAACCGCCGGGTCGCCCTCGGCTTCATCCATGATCTCATGAGCTTCGCGGATAAAGTCGTCGTTGATGGCGTTGTTGCGCTCGGTGTCGATGTAGAAAATGCCAATCTGGTCGCGACGCTCCAATCTCATTGCAACCCCTCCTACCGGCGCCGGACGCGCCGGCGAGTACGTGGTTGACCGGTCACCATGTTGACGCCTGTCAGCGACTTGATCTGATCGCGGCCGGCACTGCTTTCCGCAATGCCGCTGCCGTGATCCAGAAGACTTCGCCCGAACTCTCTACGCTGTCGAGCCACAGCAAGTCTTTGTCCGGATAATCTTCTTCCAGAATTCCGCGGCCTTGTCCGAGCCCGCAGAGAAGGCCGCCTTGCGGGCTCCTGCGGCTCTGCGCGCATTCGGCCGGCGGCTGCGCAAGCCGCCGCAAGCGTCAGCCACGCCGGACAAACCCACGCATTATGAGGTTCGGCCAGGCTTGCTCAATCCCACTCCGGCTGGCCAAAGCCCGCCGGAATCAGCCGGCCGTCGGGGCGGGCAAGGCGCGCAATCTCGGCCATTTCCGCCGCGCTGAGCACAAAATCAAAGATCGCGGCGTTTTCCGAAAGCCGTTCGACCTTGCTGGTCCGGGGAATGACGACGATCCGCTGCTGCACCAGGAAGCGCAGGCACACTTGGGCGGCGGTCTTGCCGTGGGCGCCGCCGATCCGCTTGAGCACCTCGTTGTGGCGAACCTTGCCCTGGGCGATCGGGCTGTAGGCGACCACGGCCATGCCGTGCCGGCGGCAGGCGGCGATCACCTTCGATTGGTCGAGGAACGGATGGCATTCGACCTGATCGCATACCAGCGGCTCGCTCGTGGCCGCCAGCGCTTCTTCGATCAGCGCCACGGTGAAGTTCGATACGCCGATATGACGCGTCAGCCCGGCGCGCTTGACCTTGCCGAGCGCACCGAGGGCTTCCGCAAGCGGAATTCTCGGGTTTGGCCAATGCAGCAGCAAAAGATCGACGGAATGCAAACGCAGCCGCGCCACGCACTCCCGCGCCGCCCGTTCGAGTTCGTGCGGCGCAAAGTGTGACGGCCAAATCTTGGTGGTGACGAACACATCGTCGCGCTTAACGCCCGACGCCCGCAGGCCGGCGCCGACCTCGCGCTCGTTCTCATAGATTTCCGCCGTGTCGATATGCCGGTAGCCGAGCCGCAAGGCCTGCTCGACTGCGCGCGCGCAGACCCGCCCGCGCAGATCCCAGGTGCCGAGGCCGAGCAAGGGGATGGCGGCGCCGTTGGCCTCGACGACCTGTACCGCTGTTTCGTTCGTGCTCACGGCGGCGTTTTCCGGTCGGCGGACGATGCCCGGCGGTCTAGCGCGGCTTGGCGCCGAGCACCGCGAAGGCAGCCTCGGGCGCGCGCTCGATCACCTTGAGCAAGGCGCGCGCCGGTCCGCGCGGCGAGCGCTTGCCCTGCTCCCAGTTGCGCACGGTTTCCACCGGCACGCCGATCTGCGCGGCGAAGGCGGTCTGGGTGAGCCCGGTCTGGCCGCGGACGTTGCGGGCATAGGCGGCGTCGCGATGCCGTCCGTGCTGCGACGGCTCCGTGCCGTTTGCGCGCGTGACGCCGGGCGCACCGGGCCCGCCGTCGGAAAACGAGATCGGACGCTCGCTGCCGTCGGGCAGGATTTCCATCAGGCGTCCGTCCGCTTTCAACCGCACGCGCAGCATGGCGTCCATTCCCGCGTTGCCGGCCTGCCGCAGCATAACTGATTCGCCGTGGATTCAATGAGTTAGTGGGCCCGCTGCATAGTCCATTGAGCCACTCGGTCATTGGCTTTACGGCGTAAGGGTTGTTGCATTACAGCAGTGCCAGGCCGCTACCGCCACAACGCGGTGATGAACGCGCCTGATCTGTTCAGCGTCGATCGGTGCCGGCGGAAGAGGCAGCTAGGTCGGCGTCCGAAGGGATGGTGGCGGGACGGCGATAGTCAATTGACGGGGGAACTTTCTCAGGATTACCTTGCCAATGACGGTTCCCTTCGGGGATCAAAAGGGAACGCAGAGCGGGCAAAAGAGACGCCCCATGCTGCGGCTGCCCCCGCAACTGTAAGCGGAGATTCTCCCGTCATCACGTCACTGGGATCTCGGGTCCCGGGAAGACGACGGGAGGATAAGACCCGCGAGCCAGGAGACCTGCCGTCAGCCGTGGTCATACGCGAGCGCTGTCGGACGGGGTGTGCTGACGGTAGTCGAACCAATCATCCGCAACGGATGTGCGGGGACACTTAGTCGCGGTGACGTGCCACAGGCGTGCCACCCGAGGTGTCTCCATGCGTCCCCCAATCGCTGTTGTTCGGCGCAGCCTTTGCTGCGCCGGTTGTGCGTTTGCGTGCGTTGCCGTTGCGTCCCTGCTCCTTTCGCCCGCTCCCGTCGCCGCGCAAGATGCGCCGCCGCCGGCATCCGGCCAGCCGATCGAGTTGCCCGCGATTTCAGTTACCGCTGCTCCGCCGTCGCGGCCGTCGGTTCAGGGGCCGAGCGATTCCGTGGTGGTCAGCCCGACCACCCTTCCGACACCGTCCGAGCGGTCGGCAAGCTCGGTAACCGTCGTCACCGCGGCCGACATACAAAGCCAGCAATACCGCACGGTGCCCGACGCCTTGGCCGCAGTGCCGGGGCTCAACGTCGTGCAGACCGGCGGACCGGGCGGGCTGACATCGGTCTTCATCCGCGGCACGAATTCCAATCACGTCAAAATCCTGATTGACGGCATCGACGTGTCGGACCCGAGCAATCCCAATCAGTCGTTCGATTTCGGCCAGCTTCTGACCGGCGACATCGAGCGCATCGAAATCCTGCGCGGGCCGCAGAGCGGGCTTTACGGCTCCGATGCCATCGGCGGCGTCATCGCCATCACCACCAAGTCCGGCAGCGGGCCGCTCAAAATGACGGTGAGCGGCGACGGCGGCTCATACGGCACCTTTAATCAGAAAGTCTCGGTGAGCGGCTCGCAGAACAACGTCAACTATGTGTTCAACGTGCAGCATTTTTCTTCGCTGTCCGTTCCCGTGACGCCGCTCAACCAGCTTGCCCCAGGCGAGCAGAGAAACAACGACACCTATAACAATTGGACCTATTCGACCAAGGTCGGCGCCAATATCGCCGACAACTTTACCGTCAATTTCGTCGGCCGCTACACCGATTCCACGCTCGGTTTTACCGGCGAGGATTACCTCAACTTCTTTCCGCCGTCGCCCGAAGCGTTGCAGAGTACGCAAACCGACCATCAATTCTATGGGCGCGGCGAAGCCGTCTGGTCGCTGTTTGACGGGCGCTTCAAGAACTTCTTCGGCGTCAACTACACCAACGCCTGGAGCTATAACGTTGACCCGAATCCCGACAGCTTCGCGGCGCCGCCCGCCGTCGCCCCGCCGACGACCAATCTCGGCACGCGGACGCAAGTCGATTGGCGCGGCGAAGCGCAAGTCGTGCAAGGGCAAACCCTGGTCTTCGGTCTGGAAGACAAGCGCGAGACTTTGTGGACCAACTCGACCGGGGCGTTCGATGCGTCCGGCTTTTACGTGCCGACCACGACAACGGCTGCGACGGGCGACAAGGCTGCCTGGCTCGAGCTCCAGTCGGCATTCGCCGATCGTTTCTTCCTGGTGTCGAACGTTCGCTACGACGACAATGACAGCTTCGGACCGCACACGACGTGGCGTATTGCCCCGTCGTTTATCGTGCCGGGCACCGACACCAAGCTCAAGGCAACCTACGGCACGGGCTTCAAAGCGCCGACGCTGACGGAGCTTTACGTGAACAATCCGTCATTCCTGGTCGTCGGCAATCCGAGCCTGCAGCCGGAAACCAGCCGAGGCTACGATGCCGGCTTCGAGCAGCCGTTTTTTCATGATCGGTTCCGCATCGGTGCGACCTACTTTCATAACGACATCACCAACCTGATCGAGGGCGTCACCGACCCGACCACTTTCGTCTCGACCTACGTGAACGTCGGCCAGGCCACCACCCAGGGCGCCGAGGCATTCGCCGCGCTCGTCCTGAGCAACCGCGTGAATCTGCGGGTCGACTACACCTATACCGAGGCAAGGGACGACCTGACGGGTCTGGAATTGCTGCGGCGGCCGCAGAACAAGGCAAGCTTCACCGCGAACTGGCGCGCGACCGACCGGCTCACGCTGACGGGACAGGTGGTCTATGTCGGCTCCTGGCTGGACTACAACCGACCAGGAACGGCTGAGCTCATGGCGCCCGGCTACACCTTGGTCAATCTCGCCGCCAACTATGCCGTCACCGACAGGATCAGTGTCTTCGGTCGCATCAACAATTTGCTCAACCAGCAATACGAGGACCCGCTCGGCTTCATGCGGCCCGGGTTCGGCATTTACGGCGGCTTGGCGGTTCAGATCGGCGGAACGCCGACAAACCTGGCTTCGTCGGGCGCATTCGCGGCTCCGTCTTCGGCCCCTGCAACGCGAGGAGGTTCACTGTGATGTTTACACCGAGCCTTCTCGACCTTCTTGTCGAGAAACTGAGCGATGTCGAAACCGCTTGGAGTATCGGCACCTTCGGCGCCATCGCGGAATTCATGCGCGACGCCGACGAAGCTGTAGCCCTTGAACGCCGCGCTGTTTCGATTTCAGCCGTCACCGCGCGCGGCGGCTTGAGGATAGAGGTGCCCGAGACGCTCCGTCTCTTGGCTTCGGAATCGCTGACAGCGCAAAGCTGGAATCAACGCGTCGCACTGTGCCTTCCTGAAGATGTTTGCGTTATGAACCGGCGCGTGGTTCTGACCGAGATCGGGCCCGACGGCGATGCACTGCGCCGGTCAGATCGGCCTGCCATTCTTTTCGATCTCGGTCTCGGAGCATTGCAGCTTGATGCCTGTGTCCGTACCGCCGACCCGGCAACAGTTGCGGCGCTAAGCCATTGGACCGGCCGCTCGCTGTTTGAATCCGGCAATGGTGCGATGGGCGTGATTCTGGCGGCAAATCCGCATCGCGTGTTCGTCAGCCGGGTTGGCCGGATTGAAGTCTATCAGCCGATCCCGCCGCCGAATGGAAAGAGTCCGGAAGGTCCGCACACGCACGTCCTGCCGGGACTCTTGCGGCATAAACGAACCCATGCGGCCACCGAGCTCGTTCCAGCCGGCTGCATTCCGTGCGGTCACTTCTACCCGCCGCATCCGGCGCGAAATGCGCTCGGTCAACCGCACCCCTTCCAAGCGGATCGGCATGCGGCATTTCAGGCCCTGTTAGACCGATACGGCGACTCGCAAGTCGTCAACATCAAGAGGCGTTTGATAGAGTCGGTTGCGGCGGGAGAGCCGCCGGCAAGCTTCAAAATGCCCGGCGACCGGTTCGCACGCTCCACCATCCGCGTCGCCTTGCGGCAGCTGCATGCAGTCGACGGGCGCTCGCCGACGTTGGCCACTTGGCTTTCCGCGTTTGATCGCTACGAGCGGGACGAGCCGAACGATAGAGCGGGCGATCATCCCTTGCACGGCATGACCTAGCCGCCACCAAAGACCACTTCCGTCGCTTGTAGATGACGCAAAATGCTATAATGGCACAAAAGGAGGTCACCAATGTCGACCGATATCCTGCGCCTTTCCTCTGCCACCCGCCGGATTGCTCCTGTAGAGCCTCAACTGGCGCCCCCGTTTTGTCTCGCCCTGTTGGTTGCTTCCTGCGCGCTGGCAAGTTTTGCGCTCGCCTGCGCGACACCATTTGCAGCATTCGCGGTCCTGGCGGCGGCAATGCTGCCCCTGTCTTCGGCGTTTCTTGCGGTCGGCACCGCGTGGCTGGTCAACCAGGCGATCGGTTTTGGCCTGCTTCATTATCCTTTTGATGCCAATGCGATGCTGTGGGGTCTCATCATCGGCCTCGCTGCCCTTGCGGCGACTCTGATATCCAGTATCGCTTTACAAGCGTTGCGGCGATGCGCGACTCAAGTCGCCTTGGCGTTTGCTTTGCTTGGCGCCTACTGCACTTATGAGTTCGTGTTGTTCGCTGCGACACCATTTTTGGGCGGTGCCGGAGATTTTAGCGGGGCCATCTTCGTGCGTCTTGGCCTCTTGAGCCTCTTGTGGCTGATTGGGCTCGTCGCCGTCTGCGAACTGGTCCGGCAGATCAACGGCGTCCGTCGAGGTCACGCAGTATCATGATCCGCGCGATTTCGATTTCCTTGATGCTCGTGATCTGACGCAAGCCGTCGCGCGAGGCCGCGACGCCGTCGCGTCGTTCCGCTGCCTCTTAGCAACGCGGTCGTTTTCGAACCAAGCGGACGATGAACCGGCCCATACGGCTTCCTGATCCGTCTGCTTTCAACCGCACGCGCAACATCGCGTCCGTTCCCGCGTTGCCGGCCTGCCGCAGCATAACCGATTCGCCGTGGATTCAATGAGTTAGTGGGCCAGTCCGCAAGACCGTCAGGCCACTGCCCGACTGCGCCATTGGCCGCGGATGAGTATCTTGTCTGCAATGTCTCTGGGCTAATAGCGGTTCCGGCTGCTAGATCGGCGACGGGGGCGCATGAA
>Ga0335085_10003321_pt1 | contig 28083 bp, 25 predicted proteins | sample Lox_Sample_45_FD_206712 | JGI IMG/M metagenome (GOLD analysis project Ga0335085, IMG submission 206712) | Soil microbial communities from Loxahatchee National Wildlife Refuge, Florida, United States - Lox_Sample_4.5 | ecosystem: Environmental > Terrestrial > Soil > Wetlands | place: USA... | reverse complement strand
CTCCTTTCTGTTGCCGGAAGTTGGTTGTAGCTGGCCATACCGTGTTCAGTTGGGATAGCACCGTCTGCCTTCCGCACCGAGATGATATCCTACCGGACACTTGCGTCCCTTGGCCATGGGGTGGCAGCGTCCGTCCGGTCCACGCCACCGTCCGGCCCCGCATCCCTCCGCAACCTTGATGATAAGGCCGTCGGTATGGACGACCGGCGGAGCGATGACCGCACTCGCAGCGGTCGCAAGACCGAAAGCGAGCGTGGCGCTCAACACAATCGTTCGAACCATAATATTATGTCCTTCCTGGGGTTAGGCCACCGTTCGTTGATGGGGCGGCGCAGCATTAAAACAACCAGCGCAATGAACGCACGCTGAACGGCACGTTGTTCGGCACGATGTTGACAAGACTTTGAATGAGCAATGCCTTTCTTCGCCGCGTCCGCATGCTGGACGCGCTGCCTCAAACGAAAGGCGACAGTGGTTCGGAATTACCGACGAGTGCTCGCCCATAGATTTCGTGGGGGATTTCGCCGGCGAGGAGGCCGTGGCGGCTCGCCATGGCGAGATCGCGCCACACCCGCTGGATGGGATTGGTCTCGGCAAAGGCGCTGGCGCCCTGCACGCTCATCAGCAGGTCGACCGCCTGCCGGCAGCAGCGCATGGCATAACCCAAGTCCATGCGCATCTGCGCGCGCTTGACGAACGGCAGGTCCAGGCCGGCGCGCGCCGCGTCGGCGATGTCGTCGCACCAGCGGCGCACCTGCAGGGCGGCGGTGTCGATCAACGTCGCGGCTTCGGCGAGCGCAAGCTGCATGCTCGGCGCTTTGCGCAAATCGTCATAAAACGTGTAGGCGATCGGCTTGACGCCGCCGATGCGCTCGATCGTCAATTCCAGCGCCGCTCGGGCAAGCCCGAGCACCGGCGCGGCGACGGCGATGATCGCCGTCGGCATGAACGACTCGCGATAAACAAATTCCTCGGTGTTGGTTCGCGGCGACCGCCCGCTGGCGAGGATGTCGATCGTGAGCGCGCGATGCGCCGGCACGAACACTCTGTCCGCGATCACCGTGTGGCTTCCGGTCCCGCGCATGCCGACGACGTGCCAGGTGTCTTCGATCTTCAACTCGCGCATCGGCATCAGGACGATGCCGGGCACCGGCGCGCCGTCAGCCGGCAGCGGCACGGCAAGGATGGCCCAGTGTGCGTGCAGGCAATTCGAGGCATAGGGCCAGCGGCCGGAGACGATATAGCCGCCGTCCGCCGGCTCGGCGGGAATCGTCATCGCCAGGAGGCCGATGAAGCGGGCATCCGGGTTGCCCGTGAACACGTCGTCTTGCGCCTGGTCGGGAAATAATGCGGCGATCCACGCCGTGGCGATGGAGATGAAGCCGATCCACGACGTCGAGCCGCAGCCGCGGCCGAGCTCGGCGACGACGTCGATATAGGTGCGCAAGTCAGCTTCAAAGCCGCCGAAGCGCTTCGGCGCACGCAGGCGGAATAGCTGCGCGCCGTCGAGCGCGGCGAGAACGTCGTCGCCGATGCGGCGCGCGCGTTCGGTCTCGGCCGCTTTCGCGCGCAACAGCGGCACCAGGGCGGCGGCCTTGGCCATCAATGCCGTACGCAACTCCTTCTGGCCTTCGGCGGTATTTTCGGCGCGCATCGGTCGCTCCTCCCAGGGACGCTGCGGCCCGGATCGAGCGCAAGCTTCGTCCGGGCTCGTTTGATGGACGCGAAGTCTAGCCCGGGCTTGACCGGGCAATCCATCCTCCTGCAAGAAAGCAAGACCGCCGGACGGGGCTTTGCCGGTCGGCAACAAAGCGCTGCCAGGGAGGCCCAGATGCCGGATGCCGTCATCGTTTCCACCGCCCGCACGCCGATCGGCAGGGCCTATCGCGGCGCCTTCAACATCACCCACGGCGCCGAACTCGGAGGCCACGTCGTGCGCCACGCGGTGGAACGCGCCGCCATCGATCCGGCGGAGGTCGAGGACGTCATTCTCGGCTGCGCGCTGCCGGAGCGCGCCACCGGGCAGAACATTGCGCGGCAATCGGCGATCCGCGCCGGCCTGCCGGTTACCGTCGCGGGCATGACGGTGAACCGTTTCTGCAGTTCCGGCCTGCAGACCATCGCGCTTGCGGCGCAGCGCATCATTGCCGGCGAAGCGTCCGTCATCGTCGCCGGCGGTCTGGAAAACATCAGCCTGGTGCAGGACGGCAAGAGCGCGCCGGTCAACGACGATTGGATCGTCGAGCACAAGCCCGCGATCTATATGCCGATGATCGACACCGCCGACATTGTTGCCGAACGCTACGGCGTGAGCCGGGAAGCGCAGGACGCCTACGCGCTCGAAAGTCAGCGGCGCACCGCGACGGCGCAGCAGGCGAAACGCTTCAACGACGAGATCGTGCCGCTGCCGACGACCAAGAAGGTCGTGGACAAGGAAACCAAAGCCGAGAGCTTCGAGCCGGTGACACTCACAAGCGACGAAGGCAATCGCCCCGACACCACGCTGGAAGCGCTTGCCGCGCTCAAGCCGGTGCGCGAAGGCCGCTTCATCACCGCCGGCAATGCGAGCCAGCTCTCCGACGGCGCTTCGGCCTGCGTCGTCATGGATGCAAAGCTTGCCGAACGTCGCGGCCTCAAACCGCTCGGCACGTTTCGCGGCTTCGCCGTCGCCGGCTGCGAGCCCGATGAGATGGGCATCGGACCGGTCTTTGCCGTGCCCAAACTGCTCGATCGGCAGGGGCTGAAGATTGCCGACATCGATCTGTGGGAGTTGAACGAGGCGTTCGCAAGCCAGGTGCTGTATTGCCGCGACCGCCTTGGTATTCCGCAGGAGCGTCTCAATGTCGACGGCGGCGCCATTGCCATCGGTCATCCCTACGGCATGAGCGGCGCGCGCATGACCGGCCATGCCTTGATCGAGGGCAGGCGGCGCGGTGCCAGGCTTGCGGTGGTCACGATGTGCATTGGCGGCGGCATGGGCGCCGCGGGACTGTTCGAGATCAATTAGCTTTTGCTCCGCTCATTGCCGCGCGGGCGGCGATCCGGGCCGGGTCTTCGCGGGACGAGCGGAAGGAGGAAATCATGGACCTTCGCTTCACGCCGGAAGAAAATGCCTTCCGCGACGAAGTGCGCGCGTTCATGAAGGAGAAGCTGCCGGCTTCGATCCGCGCCAAGATGATCGAAGGCCGCAGGCTCGACCGCGACGACCTCGTCGCCTGGCAGCGCATCCTCAACGCCAAGGGCTGGGCGGTGCCGCACTGGCCGCGGCAGTGGGGCGGCACCGGCTGGGGGCCGGTCGAGATTTATCTGTTCCGCGACGAGATGCAGCAGGCGCCGGCGCCGGAGCCGCTGCCGTTCGGCGTCAACATGCTCGGCCCGGTCCTTATCGCCTTCGGCAGCGACGCGCAGAAGCAACGCTTTCTGCCGCGCATCGCCAATCTCGACGACTGGTGGTGTCAGGGCTTCTCCGAGCCGGGCGCGGGCTCCGACCTCGCCTCGCTGCGCACCGCGGCAAAGCGCGTCGACGGTCACTATGTGGTCAACGGCCAGAAGACCTGGACCACGCTGGCGCAATACGCCGACTGGATCTTCTGCCTGGTGCGCACCGATCCGGCCGCCAAGAAGCAGGAAGGCATTTCGTTCCTGCTTATCGACATGAAGTCGCCGGGCATCACCGTGCGTCCGATCCAGACCATCGACGGCGGCCGCGAGGTCAACGAAGTATTTTTCGACGACGTCAAGGTGCCGGTCGAGAATCTGGTCGGTCAGGAGAACAAGGGCTGGGACTACGCCAAATTCCTGCTCGGCAACGAGCGCACCGGCATCGCCCGGGTCGGCGCCTCGAAAGCGCGCGTCCGCCGGCTCAAGGAGCTCGCCGCGCTCGAACACGCCGGCGGCAAGCCGCTGATTGCCGACGAGCGCTTCCGCGCCAAGATCACCGCCGTCGAGGTCGAGCTGAAAGCGTTGGAGATGACGGAGTTGCGCGTCGTCGCCGCGCGCACCCGCAGCAACAAGCCCGATCCCGCCTCGTCCATTCTCAAGATCAAGGGCTCGGAAATCCAGCAGACCATCACCGAGTTGCTGCTCGAAGTCGTCGGCCCTTACGCGCTGCCCGAGCAGGCGTCGCACGACGAGAGCGAGCGCTGGAACGAGCCGCCGATCGGCCCTGAATGGGGCGGTCCGCTCGCGGCGCAATATTTCAACACGCGCAAGACCACCATCTATGGCGGCTCGAACGAAATCCAGAAGAACATCATCGCCAAGGCGATTCTGGGGTTGTGACCTTTATTCGACGCAGCGATCCAGCACCGCGCCGCGCGACTGGATTGCTTCACGTCGCTCGCCATGACGACAATGAGATCGAAATGCCGAGATTGCGACACTGACATGGATTTCGCGCTGACCGAAGAGCAGCAGCTTCTGCAGCACAGCATCGAGCGGCTGTTCGCCGATCACTACAGCTTCGAGGCGCGCCGGCGCTTCGCCCAAGAACCGCGCGGCTGGAGTCTCGGCATGTGGAAGCGCTATGCCGAACTCGGCCTGCTCGGCCTGCCGTTCGACGAGGCCCATGACGGCTCCGGCGGCGGCCCGGTCGAGACCATGATCGTCATGGAGCAGATCGGCCGCGCGCTGGCGCTCGAGCCGTATCTAGCGACCGTCGTTCTGGCCGGCGGCCTGATCCGGCTCGGCGGCAGTGCGGCGTTGCGCGCCGACCTGCTGCCGAGGATCGCAGCCGGCGAACTCAGCCTTGCCTTCGCCCACGCCGAGCGGCAGGCCCGCTACGATCTCTTCGACATTACCGCGACCGCGCGCCGCGACGGCGCCGACTTCGTGCTCGACGGCGCCAAGACGCTGGTGCTGGGTGGCGACAGTGCGGAAAAGTTCGTGGTTTCGGCGCGGCTTTCCGGCGGCCAGCGCGATCGCGACGGCATCGGGCTGTTCGTCGTCGATGCGCCGGCGAACGGCGTCGCGGTGCGCGGCTACGGCACGATCGACGGCCAGCGCGCCGCGGAGGTGACCCTGACCAAGGTCCGCGTTCCCGCCGCCGCCGCGATCGGCGAACCCGGTGCCGCGTCGGCGCTGATCGAACGGATCGCCGACGCCGCGATGGCGGCGTTCTGCGCCGAAGCGGTCGGCGCCATGGCGGCGATGCACAAGACCACCGTCGATTACATGAAGACCCGCAAGCAATTCGGCGTCACGATCGGCAGCTTCCAGGCGTTGCAGCACCGCGCCGCCGAAATGCTGGTGGCGCTCGAACAGGCGCGCAGCATGGCGATGCTGGCGACCATGATGGCGGACGCCGACGACGCGCGCGAACGCCGCGCGGCGATTTCGGCGGCCAAGGTGCAGATCGGCCGTTCCGGCCGCAGCCTCGGCCAATCGGCAATCCAGATCCACGGCGGCATTGGCATGACCATGGAGACCAAGGTCGGCCATTACTTCAAGCGGGTCACCATGATCGACACGCTGTTCGGCGATGCCGACCATCACCTCGGCCTGCTGGGCGCCGCCGGCGGACTGATTTCGGCGTGAGGACTTTTGGCGTAAGCCGCGGCGGGCTCCTCCCGCCGTCTCACCCGCGCTGCCCGGGAAGCGCGTTGTTCTTCAGTACTTGTCGCTGGCGATCCTTAATCTTCTTTCGGCGTTGGTCGAAATCCAGCATTCTTGCCGTTGCACTGGGATATTGTCGGGTGAGCGTGTGTTGCATCGACGATTTTGTTCGATAAGCGGATAGCTTTCCGCGTTTTGAATATTTCCGATTTTTATGTTTGGCCGTTTTTCGGCCTGCTGCTAATCTTTATCGGCAGCATCGTGGAACATTGAGAAAAAGCTGGGGGGAGATGCACCATGGCCAATAGCAAGTCCTATTTGCTTCTTGTCGCACGCTTGTTGATGGGCGGCGCATTCCTTGCGTTCGCTTACATGAAGCTATTCGTATTTGGTCCGGCTGGGACCGCGCAGTATTTGGGCGGCGTGTTTCACGCGCCCGCTCCCGTCCTGGCAGCGTGGGTTGCCATTGTCGTCGAAGTTCTCGGCGGTTTGGCCATTGTCTTGGGTCTGAAGACGCGATGGGCCGCAGCCGTGCTGGCTCTTTGGTGCCTGTTCACCGGTTTAGGCTTTCATCTGCCGCTCGGAGCTTCAGGTCTCGGCGACCTCTTCAAAAATCTAACGATGGCGGGCGGCTTCATCTATGTGTTGGTCCATGGCCCCGGCGCTCTGAGCATCGATGGATCGATGGGCGCGGACGAGGCATAGTATCGCCGTCGCCAACGCCGCTGGGCGGGGCTTTCAAACCCGGTCTCCTCGGTGGCGCACCGCCGATGGCGAAGATCGCCTAGGCGCGCCGAACGCCTCTTTGTGGAGGCGAACCCTCATTTTGGCTCGTGGCAATGGCTTGCCGGATCGATCCCGGCTCGGGCGCCGGCCGCCGTCCTGCTGCGCCGCCCGAACGCGTGCAGCCCCCTGCGCCGCGCATTTCGCCGCGCGGAAATTCCGGCTACATACCACTCACCCCGGAGTTCGTCCGGCGTGATGGGAGAGTCTCGTGCAAACCGCCATTACCGAAATGTTCGGCATCCGCCATCCCATCATCCAGGGCGGCATGCATTTTGTCGGCTTTGCCGAACTGGCGGCGGCGGTGTCCAATGCCGGCGGGCTCGGCATCATCACCGGGCTGACCCAGAAGACGCCGGAACTGCTCGCCCGCGAGATCGCGCGCTGCCGCGGCATGACCGACCGGCCGTTCGGCGTTAATCTCACCTTCCTGCCGGCGCTGAAAACGCCGCCTTATCCCGAATACATCGCCGCCATCGTCGAAGGCGGCGTCAAGATCGTCGAGACCGCGGGGCGCAATCCCGAGCAGCATCTGCCGCCGCTGAAACAGGCCGGCATCAAGATCATCCACAAATGCACCTCAGTGCGGCACGCGCTCAAGGCCGAGCGCATCGGCTGCGACGCGGCGAGCGTCGACGGCTTCGAATGCGGCGGCCATCCCGGCGAGGACGACGTGCCCAACATGATCCTGCTGCCGCGCGCCGCCGACGAACTGAAAATCCCGTTCGTCGCCTCCGGCGGCATGGCGGATGGGCGGAGCCTGGTCGCGGCGCTGGCGCTCGGCGCCGCCGGCATGAACATGGGCACGCGCTTCATCGCCACCAAGGAAGCGCCGGTCCATGACAACGTGAAAAAGGCGATCGTCGCCGCCTCCGAACTCGATACCCGGCTGATCATGCGCGGCCTGCGCAACACCGAGCGCGTGCTCAACAACAAGGGCGTCGCGCGCATCGTCGAGATCGAGCGCGCCAAGGGTTCGGCGCTCACCTTCGCCGACATCCAGGAGCATGTCGCCGGGCTTTACCCGCGCATCATGCTCGACGGCGAGATGGACGCCGGCGCCTGGAGCTGCGGCATGGTCGCCGGCTTGATCGACGACATCCCGACCGTCGCCGAACTGATCGACCGCATCATGAGGGAGGCCGAACGCCTGATCCGCGATCGCCTGATGGGGTTTCTTGGCGACGCCGCCGCGCCGGCCGCAAAGGTGGCCTAGCGCCTAGCCGAGCATCTCGACCTTGCCGTCGAGCCCCATCAGTCCGGTTTCGACCGCAAGCTGCGGCTGCCGCTCGCCGAGCTCCTTGCGGAATCCCGCGAGCGCCTGACGGTGGGTGTCGGTCTCGGCCTTCGGCGTGGCGACCGCCGCCTCGCCGTAGGCGATCTTGGCGGCGCCGCAGTCACGATGGTCGATGGCGATCACTTTCTTGATGTGATGGAGCTGCATCGAAGCAGCGAGATTGTCCCAGAACGCCTTCTGCCAATCCTTGAACGCCGGGGCGACCACGCCGATCGCGGCGCCGGCAATAACGAACTGGCTGTATTGGCCGAGCATGCCGCGGCCTTTCATGTAATCGAGCGTCAGCGCGGGAAAGCGCGGATCGATGCACGAGAGTACCATGGCCTCGTAATTGCCCGAGGCGCCGAAGGCGACGAACGGAAACGCCGCCGCAAGCCCGGCTCCGGCTGCACCGGCGAGAAAAGCGCGCCGGTCGAAGCGGCCGCGAATCAGATCGGCGCAACAGGAGCAGGAATTCGGATGCACGACAGCCGACATGATCACCCCCTTTGATATAGCGACGGCGAACGCAAGGGAGGTAACATGGCGCTGGCGGCGTGCGCAAATCGGCGGACGCTCCGGGCTGTGCGGCGTGCCGCAGAGGTCGGTATCCCAATTAACGCTTCGCATACCGTGATCGCGCAAGGTGAGCGGCGCGAGCTTCTGCACGCCGCGGCGCCATTTCCCGGCATTTCGGAGCGGCCGATGAATTGCATGCCGTGCATTGTCTTTCCGACGCTGACGCGCGAATGGATGGTGCATGTGGACGGCGCCTCGACCGGGCCGTTCGCCGACCTCGACCTGGCCATGCAGATTGCCGCCACGGAAGCGTTGCTGCGACGGCGATCGGGACGGTCCGCGCGCGTCGTCGTCGTCAACGAAGATGGGCGGACCAGCGCGGAAAGATGCCTGTGCAAGCGGTTCGGCCGCTAAGCACCGAGCGGGCGTTGCATTGACCGCGGCGGGCTTTCGTGCCACGTGCCCGCCGTTAAATTAAGGTGTGCAAAGCGACTGCGATTCCCCGATGGCGACCGAACGCTACAACGCCGCCGAGGCCGAGGCCCGCTGGCAGAAGGTCTGGGACGAGCGCGGCATCTTCGCCACGTCGAACGAGCACGCCAAGCCCAAATATTACGTCCTGGAGATGTTCCCCTATCCGTCGGGGCGCATCCATATGGGGCACGTGCGCAACTACACGATGGGCGACGTGGTGGCCCGCGTGAAGCGGGCGATGGGCTATGCGGTGCTGCATCCGATGGGCTGGGACGCCTTCGGCCTACCGGCCGAGAACGCCGCCGCCGAGCGCAAGATTCACCCCAAGGCGTGGACCTACGACAACATCGCGGCGATGAAGGCACAGCTCAAATCCATGGGGCTGTCGCTCGATTGGAACCGCGAGATCGCGACCTGCGATCCCGCCTACTACAAGCACCAGCAGAAAATGTTCCTCGATTTCATGCGCGCTGGCCTCGTCGAGCGGCGGAAGTCGAAGGTGAACTGGGACCCGGTCGATCAGACCGTACTGGCAAACGAGCAGGTGATCGACGGCCGCGGCTGGCGATCGGGCGCGGTGGTCGAGCAGCGCGAACTGACGCAATGGTTCTTCAAGATCACGGATTTTTCGCAGGACTTGCTTGACGCGCTCGACACGCTGCAGCGCTGGCCGGAAAAAGTCCGGCTGATGCAGAAGAACTGGATCGGCCGCTCGGAAGGGCTGCTGATCCGCTTCGCCCTCGATCCGGGCACCGCGCTCGACGGCATCAACGAGCTCGAAATCTTCACCACGCGGCCGGACACCCTGTTCGGCGCGAAATTCATGGCGCTGGCGCCGGATCATCCGCTGGCGACCGCGGCGGCAACAGGCAACCCGGCGCTCGCCGCCTTCATCGAGCAGTGCCGGCATCGCGGCACCTCGCAGGCCGAGATCGATACCGCCGACAAGATGGGCTTCGACACCGGCATCAGGGCGGTGCACCCGTTCGATCCGTCGTGGACCCTTCCGGTCTATGTCGCCAATTTCATCTTGATGGAATACGGCACCGGCGCGATTTTCGGCTGCCCGGCGCATGACCAGCGCGACCTCGACTTCGTCAATAAATACGGACTCGGCAACACGCCGGTGGTTTGTCCGCCGGGCGTCGATCCGAAGACGTTCGTCATCACCGACGCCGCCTATGACGGCGACGGCCGCATGATCAATTCGCGCTTCCTCGACGGCATGACGGTCGCCGAAGCCAAGGAAGAAGTGGCGCGGCGGCTGGAAACCGAAAGTGCGGGGAATCGGCCGGCAGCTCAGCGTCAGGTCAATTTCCGGCTACGCGATTGGGGCATTTCGCGGCAGCGCTATTGGGGCTGCCCGATCCCGGTGGTCCACTGCCCATCTTGCGGCGTGGTGCCGGTGCCGGAAACGGACCTGCCGATCGCGCTGCCGGAGGACGTCACCTTCGACAGGCCGGGCAATCCACTCGACCGGCATCCGACCTGGAAGCATGTCGCGTGTCCGCGGTGCGGAAAGCCGGCGACGCGCGAAACCGACACCATGGACACGTTCGTCGACTCGTCATGGTACTTCATCCGCTTTACCGATCCATGGATCGAGACTGCGCCGACCGACCGCAAGATCGCCGACGCCTGGATGCCGGTCGACCAATATATCGGCGGCATCGAGCACGCGATTCTGCACCTGCTCTACAGCCGCTTCTTCACCCGGGCGATGCGGAAGACCGGGCATGTCGGGCTCGACGAGCCGTTCGCCGGCCTGTTCACCCAAGGCATGGTCGTGCACGAGACCTATCGGCGGGCGGACGGCGAATGGGCGGCGCCGGCGGAGGTCAAGATCGAAACGCAGGACAACACGCGCCGCGCCAACCTCGTCTCGACCGGCGAGCCGATCGAGATCGGTCCGATCGAGAAAATGTCGAAGTCGAAACGAAACACCATCGACCCCGACGAGATCATTTCGAGCTATGGCGCCGATGTCGCCCGCTGGTTCATGCTGTCGGATTCGCCGCCCGAGCGCGACGTGGAATGGACGGAACGCGGCGTGCAGGGCGCGTGGCGCTTCGTGCAGCGGCTGTGGCGGCTGGTCGGCGAAGCGGCCGAGATCGCCGCCGACGCGCCGGCCGCGCGGCCGCAAGGCTTTGGGCCGGCGGCGACCGCCTTACGCAAGGCAAGCCATCACGCCTTGGCCAAGGTGACCGATGACATCGAAAAGCTGCACTTCAATGTTTGCGTCGCCCACATCTACGAATTCGCCAATCGGATCAACACTGTAATCGGCGAATTCGGGGCCGAGGAGGGGATCGCCGCGGGCGTGCCGGCCGATTTTCGCTGGGCCCTGCGCGAAGCGGTTAATATTCTTGTGCAACTGTTTCATCCGATGATGCCGCACCTTGCCGAGGAGTGCTGGGCTGCACTTGGCCATCAGACCCTGGTCGCGGAAGCGGCCTGGCCGCAGGTCGAGCGCGATCTGTTGATCGAGCAGACGCTGACGCTCCCGGTCCAGATCAACGGCAGGAGGCGGGCCGACGTGATCGTAGCGCGCGACGCCGGCAGCGCCGAGATCGAGTCGGCGGTGCTGGCGCTCGAGGCGGTGCAAAAAGTGCTCGACGGCAAAGCGCCGAAGAAGGTGATCATCGTGCCGCAACGGATCGTCAATGTGGTGGCGTAAGTATTTGCAGCGAAAGCGCCGATGGGCTTCGCTCGCGGTGGTGCTGGCGGCGGCGGGCATCACTGCCGGCTGTTGGGAGCCGCTCTACGGCAGCCGCCCGTCGGTCAGTGCAGAATCCGTCCAGGACAAGTTTGCCGCGGTCGAGGTACGGCCGATCTCGGCGCCGCAGGGCACGCCGACCCAGCGCGTTGCGGTTGCGGTGTTCAACGCCGTGCAGTTCGATCTGCACAATGGCGGCGCCGCCGGACCGGCGGCCTATCGGCTGACGATCAACGTCGGCAGCTCTCAGTTCACGGCGGTCTTAAATCCGACCAGCGGGCGGCCGGACGCGCAGATCGAAGTCGTCGACGCCAGTTTCCAACTGACCGAGATTGCGACGGGCAAGAACGTCGTGTCGGACCGCGCCACTGCGCACGTGGATTACGATGTTCCCGGCTCGCAGCAGCGCTTCGCCGCGCAACGCGCGCGGCGCGATGCCGAAGATCGCGCCGTGCAGGTGGTCGCCGGCGCGATCAGGAATCGGCTTGCGTCGTATTTCGTCGCCGGCACCTAAACGCGTCTTGCCGGTTCCCGTCCCGGCGGGAATCCGCTAACTCTGCCTCGCCGTGTGAAGCGTTTTCCCCGGCCCCGTGCGGCCGGCGGATTTCGGCTTCTTTTTGCGCAAAGCGCCGCTCGCTAGGCCGCTGCAGAGATGGTCGCAATAAAGAGATGGTCGCAATAAAAAGTGCCGACGTTGAAGCTTTCCTGGCGCGGCTCGATCCGGCGCGGCCGGTCATACTCGTGTTCGGGCCGGATGCCGGGCTGGTCAGCGAGCGCGTCAACGCGATCGTCAAGGCGTCGGTCGACAATCCGGACGATCCGTTCTCGCTGGTGCGTTTGGACGGCGAGGAGCTCATCGCCGATCCGGGGCGGCTGGTCGAAGAGGCGCAGACCATCCCGTTGTTCGGCGGGCGGCGGGCGGTGTGGGTGAAGGCCGGCGGCCGTAACATCGCGCCGGCGGTCGAGGCGATTCTTGCGCTGGCGGCGTGCGAGTGCCGCGTGGTGATCGAAAGCGGCGACCTGCGCCGCAGCGCGCCGCTGCGCGCGCTGGTCGAGCGCGCCAAGAACGCCGCAGCGCTGCCCTGCTACCAGGATACGGAGAGGGACTTGGCGCGGCTCATTGACGCCGAAATGCGCGCCGCCGGCCTCGTGCTCAAGCCGGATGCGCGCTCCATGCTCATTCCGCTGCTCGGCGGCGACCGGGCGGCCTCGCGCAACGAGTTGCGCAAGCTGGCGCTGTATGCGCGCGGTCGTGCCGAGGTCGGGGTGTCCGAGGTGACGGCGGTCGTTTCCGATGCCTCGGCGCTCGAGCTTGACGATCTGGTCGATGCGGTTTTTGCCGGGCGTCCTGCGGAGGTTGAGGCGCAGCTCGTCAAGGTCGGCATTGCCGGCACGCCGGTCGGCTCGATCTTCTTCGCCGCTCAGCGCCAGGTGGCGCAACTGCATCGATGGCGCGCCACGATCGAGGACGGCGCGGCGTTGTCCGTCGACAACCTCCAGCCGCCGGTGCACTTCGCGCGCAAAGGCATGATCGAAGCGGCCCTCAAGCAATGGAGCGCCGCGCGGCTTGCCGCCGCCATGGCCGAACTTGCCGCCGCGGTCCTGGCCTCGCGAAAGACCCCGACACTGGCCAATACGATCGCCGAGCGTGCACTGTTGTCGATCGCGACCAAGGCGCGGCGCAGCGCGGCGTAGAGCCGGCTACTAGTGGTCTGATTCTAACATTCGCATCCCGGTTCGGTAGGCTATCATGCGAATGTTAGAATCAAAGGACCACTAGGAAATATAAGTCTAAGTGGAGCTTTGGATTTGACATTCGCTTCGCGAGCTCACGGCTGCGTGGGTAGCGAATGTCAAATCCGCTCCACTAGGTCGGGTTTTCCAGGCTGAACGTCTGCGTATCGTCGTCATAGGCGAACGCCTCGGCGTAGCGCGCCCAGGCGGTGACGGAACGCAGCGTTTGCTCCACGTCCTCGCTGCTCATGTGGTCCTCGAGCTCTTCGAAGAAGCGGCTTTTCGGCGCGACGTGATTGGCTCGTTCCTGCAGGATGCGGCGGATGTGCGCCGCGAGCGGGACATTGGCCAGGAGCTGGCGCTGGAAGATGCGCTTGCGCTCGTCGGTGTCGGCCTCGACGAACTGCCGGCCCAGGTCGGTGAGCTTGATGTCGCCGCCTTCGATCTCGGCAAGGTGCATCATCTGCAGGGCGTCGGCGACCGGGAACAGTTCGTCGACTTCCAGGTGCTGTTCGTCGGCAAGGACCGGCAGGTCGGCCTTGCCATTGTACTCGTTGGCGAGCGTCTCGAGCAGACCCGACAGCAGATTGGCCGAGACCCGGGGCAGGATGGCGTTGATGGTGGTGGCAACCGTGCCGGGGGCGCCTCCGATCTTCGGCGGCACCGGCGTGCGCGCGGTCATCGCCACGTAGATTTTCTCGACCAGATCGTGGAATTGCGGATCGAGGCGATTGCGCGGCTGTTTCAGATCAACGGCGATCTCGCGGATGATCCGGCCCGGATTGGCGGAAAACAACAGGATGCGGTCGCACATCAGCACCGCTTCTTCGATGTTGTGGGTCACGAGGATGACGCCCTTGATCGGCAGCTTGCCGTCGCTCCAGAGCTCGAGGAAATCCGTGCGCAGGGTCTCGGCCGTCAAGACGTCGAGCGCCGAGAACGGCTCGTCCATCAGGAGAATATTGGGGTGCACGACCAGCGCCCGGGCAAAGCCGACGCGCTGACGCATGCCGCCCGACAGCTCGCGCGGGTAGGCGGATTCGTAGCCGTCGAGGCCGATGAGATCGATCGCGGCCAGCGCGCGCTTGCGGATTTCCGCTTCGGGAAGGCCGAGCGCTTCCAGCCCGAGCTGCACATTCTCCAGGACTGTCAGCCAGGGGAAGAGCGCGAACGACTGAAACACCATGGCGATGCCGGGAGCCGGCGCGACAACCGGTTGGCCGAGATAGGTGATGGTGCCGGCCGACGGCGGCATCAGCCCGGCGATCGAGCGCAGCAAGGTCGATTTGCCCGAGCCGGTGCGGCCGAGCAGGCCGACGATCTGCCCTTGCTCGAGCTGCAGATCGATGCCGTCAAGCACTAGAAGTTCGCCGCCGTCGGCCCGCGGGAAGGTCTGGCGCAGCGCGTGGATATCGAGAAGGGCGGTACTCATGAGCGGCCCTCAACCAAGCCGGAACTTGCGTTCCGCGTAAAGATAGAGCGGGCGCCAGAACGTGCGGTTGATGAGCACCACGAACAAGCTCATGACGGCGATGCCGAGCACGATGCGATGGAAATCGCCGGCGTCGGTCTGCCGCGCAATATAGGCGCCGAGCCCCTGAGCTTCGAGGCGTTCGTTGCCCCAGCTCGCGACCTCGGCGACGATGCTCGCATTCCACGAGCCACCGGACGCGGTGATGGCTCCGGTGACGTAATAGGGCAGCACCGCGGGAAGCGCGATACGGCGCCACCACAGCCAGCCGCGCACGCGAAAATTCATGCCCGCCGCGCGCAACTCGGCCGGGATCGCGGTGGCGCCGGCGACCACGTTGAACAGAATGTACCACTGGGTGCCGAGGATCATCAGCGGGCTCAGCCAGATATCGGGATTGAGCTTGAGCGCGACGATCGCGGACACCGCGATCGGGAACAACAGGTTGGCGGGGAAGGCGGCGAGGAACTGCGCTACCGGTTGAACGATGTTGGCGACGTGCGGCCGGGTGCCGACCCAGACCCCGATGGGCACCCAGATGACGCTGGCAAGTGCGATCAGCACGACGATGCGGGTCAAGGTGGCGAGCCCGAGCAGCAAGGTCGTGGCGACGTCGGAGAGCGTGATGTCCTCGGTGATGAAACGTCCCACTTGCCAGATTGCCACCGCGGCGAGCGCGGTGACGATCGCAGCCCATTGGAAGGCGATCCAGCGGCTTTGTTTCCCTGGCTCGCGCATCGGCTCGGCTTCTTTGGACCAGCGCGTCAGCAGCAGCCGGCGCCACAACTTGGCGAATGGCCGCGCCAGCCGGTCGACGAGGCGGGACCGGCGCAATACGTCGAGCACCCACGAATGCGGCGGCAGCCCGCCGGGCTCCTGCTCGAAGCGGAAGCGGTCCGCCCATGCCACCAGCGGGCGGAACAGAATCTGGTCGTAGATCAGGATCACGATGAGCATGGTCAGGATCGCGTAACCGACCGCGGTCAGGTCCCGATGCTCGATGGCGAGCGCGATGTAGGAGCCGACGCCGGGAAGCGTGATGGTCGTATTGCCGACGCTGATCGCCTCGCACGCCACGACGAAGAACCAGCTTCCCGACATCGACAGCATCATGTTCCAGATGAGTTGCGGCATGGCGAAGGGTACGTCGACGCGCCAGAATCTCATCCACGGGCTGAGCCGGAAGTTCCGCGCGGCCTCAACCAGTTCGGTGGGTACGGTGCGCAGCGACTGATAGAAGCTGAAGGCCATGTTCCAGGCTTGGCTGGTGAAGATCGCGAAAATGGCGGCGAATTCCGCGCCCAGAACGCGGCCCGGCGCCAGCGCCATGAAGAACACGACGGTCACCGAGATGAAGCCGAGAATCGGCACCGATTGCAGGATGTCGAGCAGCGGCACGAGCAGCCGTTCGGCCTGCCGGTTCCTGGCGGCCAGCGTCGCGTAGGTGAACGTGAACAGAAGCGACAGCACCATGGCCAGCAGCATGCGCAGCGTCGTGCGCGCGGCATATTCCGGCAGATTGGCGGGATCGAGCGAGACCGGGCGAACGCGCAACTCCGCCAACGGCTGGAACAGATGGCGGCTTGCCTCGGCCAAGAATATCAGCAGCCCGAGAATCAAAAGGACCGCGAGCACGTCCCAGCGGGTGAACATGCGAGGCCACCCGCCGACGGAAATTGGCACGCTCAGCCGCATGGCAGCAATTCCCGCTTTGCTCGTGGTCCTGTCACATGATCTTCATGAAAATCGCGGGCCGCGAGGGCATCAGTGGCCGCGAGTTCGCGCCACTCCCATAACATCCGCTCGGCGCGGTTCAAACCTTATTGATAGGCGTCGTCGCCGGATCCGCCTGGCCGGAACCGCGGCACTCGCCGGCAATGCAAGGATGGCAGGCGCAACGGCTACGATCGTGCCGCGGACGCGAGCCGCATCATGTCGGTGTCCCGCCGCGATCGCATCGGTTGGCATGGAGCCTGCTGCCTTCGCGCGCGCGCACCCCGACGGCGCATTACCTGCGAGGTAATTTGATCGCTGCCCGGGGCCGGATTAGGTTTTGAACGCCCCGGCTCGCGCTGCTCGCGGCGGGCGCTCGCGGGCAGCGCCCGGAAAATCGGTCACTGGCGCGACGGACGGGAACCTCCTGCGGCACAGCGGTTGAGATCGGTTGCGGCAGCGCCGCGAAGGCCGCATAACGCGGTTGCATCGCCCTTTCGAGGTGCGCGTTGAGCAATACGCTGAACGAACAGACTATGGCGTTGCCGCCCGCGCTCCGGCGCGAGGTCGCCGCGGCACTGGAGTCCTGGCAGTCGCACGCCAACACGCGTCGCCTCTGGAGCGCCGACGCCACGCTGTGGACCGGCCGCGACGAGAGCCGCTGGCTCGGCTGGCTGCGCATCGCCGAGACCGAATTGCGTGACCGCGATGCCGTCGAACGATTTGCCAACGGGCTATGCAGCGAATCCTTCAGCGACATTCTGCTGCTGGGCATGGGCGGCTCGAGCCTCGGCCCCGAGGTGCTGGCGAAGAGCCTGCCGTCGGCGCCGAACCGTCCCAAGCTGCAGGTTCTCGACTCCACCGATCCGGCCCAGATAAGCCGCTTCGAGCGCGGCATCGACACGGCGCGCACGTTGTTCATCGTTTCGAGCAAATCCGGCACGACGCTCGAGCCGAACGTGCTGATGGAATACTTCTTTGCCCGGGCATCCGCAGCTCTCGGCGGCGCGGCGGGGCGCCACTTCGTCGCCATCACCGATCCCGGTAGCCATCTGCAGCGGGCAGCCGAGGAGAAGGGCTTCCGCCACGTATTCCTGGGCGTACCGAGCATCGGCGGGCGCTACTCGGTGCTCTCGAAATTCGGCCTGGTGCCGCTCGCCGCGACCGGCCGCGACGTGCGGGCCTTTCTCGAAGCCGCCTGCGTCACGGTGCGGGCGTGCGGTTCCGAGGTGACGCCGGCAGAAAATCCCGGCGTGGCGCTTGGCGTAACGATCGGCGCTCTCGCGCTGCACGGGCGCGACAAGCTCACTCTCATGGCGTCGCCGTCGGTCGCCGCCTTCGGCGCCTGGGTGGAGCAATTGATTGCCGAATCGACGGGCAAGAACGGCCGAGGCGTGATCCCGATCGCCGACGAGCCGCTTGGCGATCCGGCCGCCTACGGCCCGGATCGGTTGTTTGTTTATATCCGCGACGCCGCCGATGCGGATTCCGCTCAGGACCAGGCGATCGACGCCTTGCACCGTGCCGGGCATCCGGTGGTGCGCATCGTGCTTCCCGCGCCCGAGTGCCTGGCGCAGGAGTTCTTTCGCTTCGAGATTGCGACCGCGGTCGCCGGCGCAATGCTCGGCGTCAATCCGTTCGACCAGCCCGACGTCGAGGCAAGCAAGATCGCCGCCCGCGCGATGACCGAGGCGTTCGAGAAGACCGGCTCGCTTCCATCAGAGGACGCGGTATGCGCCGAGAGCGGCATCGCGCTGTTCACTGACGCGCGCAACGCGCAGGCATTGCGGCGGAGCGGAGCGCAATCGACGCTCGTGAGCTGGTTGAAGGCGCATTTTGCCGGCATCAATGCCGGCGATTATTTTGCGGTCCTGGCCTACCTCGATGCCAATGCGGCGCCGACGCAGGCGCTGCAGAAATTGCGGGCGGCGGTCCGTGATCGCAAGCGCGTGGCCACGTGCCTGCAATTCGGACCTCGCTTCCTGCATTCGACGGGGCAGGCCTATAAGGGCGGGCCGAATTCCGGCGTGTTCTTGCAAATCACCAAGGAGTCGAGCCCCGATCTTGCGATCCCGGGCCGCAAAGCGAGCTTCGGCGTGATCGAGAGCGCGCAGGCCCGCGGCGACTTTCGCGTGCTCGCCGAGCGCGGCCGCCGTGCCCTGCACGCCCACGTGACGGGCGATCTCGACACCGGCCTTGCCACCATCGCCGAAGCGGCGCGGCTGGCGTTGCGATGATGGCTGAAGGTGCCGCCCTGCCAATCGATGGCACGCTAAGCCTTAATCCTCCTGGGAAACGACTTGGCGCAGCCGCGCGTACAGACCGCCGGGAAACCGCAGGCGCGCCCTCGAGGCCGCGGTCACAGGCACTGCCGAGCCGATGAGTCGCGCGCCGATCGCCGAGCGTTGAACGACCAGCGCGGTTGTCCAGCTCAGCGCCAAGGTGCCGCCGAACACGATTAATCCCTTGACGACGGCGAACAGCGCATAAGGCAGCAGCACATATTGAAGCCAGACCACGAAAACGTAGTGCAGCAGGTAAAGGCTGTAGGCGTTGATCGAAAGGCTGAGCAGCATGGGCGAGCGCGTTTTGGTGAAACGCAAGCTCGCGGCGATGAAGAAAAAACAGCCCGCGGCGCAGGCCAAGACGAAGCTGAGATCGGCGGCAGCCTGAACGCCGACCGGCGCCGGACCGTTCAGCGTAAGCGAGGTCATGGCCATCCAGAGAACGAGCGACGCCATCGCCGCCGCGAGCCACCAAGCCCAGCGGCGCGCCAGCGCGCCGTCTGCCGCGACGAGGCCGAGGTCAAGGCCTTCGACCCCGATTCCGACCCCGGTGAAAAAGTACACCGTGTAGAGGAGCGGCCGCGACAACTGGAGGGCGAAGAATCCGGTATCGGTCCACTCCCAAGGCGTGAAAACGAGCGCCAAGGGGACATAGGCCAGGGCGGACGCTGCGACCAGGACAGCAAAGAAGAAACCCGGCCGCTTTCCGGCGGTTCCGGCCCAGCGTCCCAATGCTTCAACCGCATTCGGCGCGACCAGATTGAGACCGACGGCGATGAAATTCAGGGTCAGAAGCTGCCACAGGAACCAGAGCTGGCCGTTATGCAGGAACGGTAGCGCCAGGTAACGCTGGATATAATCCGGCAGGCTCGGATTCGCCGCCGAGACCAAATACACCGGATAAATGGCCACCGGTACCAAGACGAGTACGCCAAACGCGAAAGGAATGCCGAGCCGGAGCAATCGGTCGCGCATGAACGTCCAGTTGCGCTTGCGTGCAAGGCTCGGCCACACGAACACGCCCGAGAGCAAGAACATCAGCGACATCAGGTAGACGTCCTGCCAGGCGCAGAACAGGTCGAAGCCGAACCAACGATGAGTGTCGAGGATCGGAAACGAGCGCCATGGGTAGGGCGGATCGTCGAAGCCGGCCGTTTGCGGTGGAATCGAACTAACGTAGGCGAGCACGGAATGGAACGCGAGCACTATGACGATGACGACCGCCCGCAAATTATCGAGGGCCATGCTGGAGCGTGACATGCTGATGGGGCGTGTCATGAGCGTCAAACACCGGTAGCCCGATTGGTCCCGGACCGATCATGAAGCACGCAGCGGCCGTTGCAAACGGGAAAATTGGATAGTCTTCCAAGCCTTTGGCAATGCTTCCCTGAAGCCGTCATAATCTGCCGCTAACAGAACCGCGGCGCGGCGCAATTGGGGCGATGGGACAGTTTCGGGTTCCAGTTAACCCGTTCCGGCGTGAGCGGTGGCGTCCTCAAATCACCGCATTGTGGATAGAATGGTTCGTCCGCGCGGACACGCCGGTTTAGTCCGTCGTCTCCGGCTAACGAGCCTGGAAATGAAGTTGGGCGAATGAGTTTGGGCGAACGCAGGAGGTGTTGACAGTGCGACTCACGAGACTGGCGATTGTCGGCCTGATCGCGCTCCTCGCAGCCGGTCAGCCGCTGGCGGCCGAGCCTTCGGTGGCAGGGCTCTGGCAGAAGATTGATGCCGAGACCGGTAGATCGGTCATTTGGTTTTTGTTCTTCGAGCGCAACGGCGCCTATGAGGGTGTTGCCGCGAAGCTGTTCCCGCTGTCGACCGACGACCCGACGCCGCCGCTGTGCACACGCTGCGCCGACGACCGCAAGAACTTGCCGCTGCTCGGACTGCCGATCATCCGCAACATGCAGCGGGTCGGCCTGAGTTATCAGAACGGCGATATCCTCGATCCGCGCGACGGCAATATCTATCACGCCATGATGACGCTCAGCCCCGACGGCCGGTCGCTGACGGTGCGCGGCTATCTCGGCATCCCATTACTCGGACGCAACGAGGTCTGGTACCGCTTGCCTGACAGCGCGGCACGAGCGCTCGATCCCGTCATCCTCGCCAGATATTTGCCGGGGCTCTTACCGAAGTCGAGCGCCCGGCATCGGCAACCGCTGAAATCGGCGGACTCCGTCCGCTAAAGCATGATCCCGAAAAGTGGACGCCGGTTTTCGGAAAAGATCATGCTTCACCAATAAGCTAGAGCGGCCCGCCGATTCGACGAAAAGTCATCCCGCTCTAGGCCGGTCTGGCGGAGACGGCGGCAGAACTCTTGCGGCCGGTCCGAGCTATCAATCCGCGCCGATTCCGAACTCGCAGCCTGCCGCTGCATAGTGATAGCGGGCGACGCCGTAGCGATCGCGCTGCAAAGTCGGATGGCAACGGGCAAGCCATTTTTGATCCCGGGCCAGCATTTGCGTTCTGTCGGCCTCGTTGAGGATGTCCGGCACGAACCGCAGATGCGAATCGCCCAGCGTCTCTGCCGATTGACTGACGCAATTGTAGCTGTGCGGTCCGACGACACAGGTCTGGCTCTCCACGCCTCCGGCGCGAGCTGCCGTAAGGGTTAGGGCCGACAGGCATAAGGCGACGCCGACGCGTGCCGCAGACCATGGCCGCGAAAGCGCCGCGGTGGAACGATTGGTTAACACGCTCTTCCCCTGCACACGTGTCCCGATTGGGTTCACCGGGCTCCTGCATTGTTCGGCTTGACGCTGGGTGCGGCGGCAGATTTGTCCTCGCCGGAACCAGCGCGAAGCGCTGGCGGATTATGAGCAATCCCGGTGCCAGCAAGATCTGCCCTTTTTTGGCACAGGACCGCGCGGCCGTCCGGCCGGCTTGCCGGGCGCGGCTGCCAGCAGCGAAGTGCTAACGCTCGAGTTTGCGACGTCGCCGCCCTCGCCATGCCCAGCCGGAAGGTTCGCGCAACGCCCGTCCGGAACGCGTCAGCGAAGCTGATCAACGGCCTTGGCGCGGCGGCGAGCGCCGACCGACTTCATGGCTTGGTCGAATCGTCGCCATTGCCGCGGGCTCCCCGGCAGACCGAAGCGCAGCCAATGGGCATTGTCGGGAAAGCAGCGCACGTAGATGCCGGCCTGCCCAAGATGACGGAATAGCGCGCTTGCCATCGGCGCTTGCACCAGCCGAAACAGGCTCGTGCCGCCGATTACGGCAAGATCCGCGGCAGCGAGAATCGAGTCGATCTCGTCTGCCGCCTTGGCCAAACGCCTGCGGCTGCGTTCGATCCAGGCCGCGTCTGCCAGCGCTTTGGCGCCCACCGCCAGCGCTGCCGCCGACACCGCCCAGGGTCCCAGCAAGGCACCAAGACGTGCGACCAGCGGCGGCGCGGCGAGCGCAAAGCCGAGCCGCACCCCGGCGAGACCGAAGAATTTGCCGAACGAACGCAATACGACGATGTTGCCGCACGCCACATCCGCCGCAAGGCTTGCGCCGGGCGGTCCGACATCCATGAACGCTTCATCGACGACCAGCAAGCCGCCGCGGCGGCGCAAGTCGCGGGCAATCCCGAGCAAATCGGCGCGAACGGTCAGCCGCCCGTCGGGATTGTTGGGATTGCCGACAATAACCAGGGCAGCGTCGCCACACGCCTCGATGCTGCCGACCGCCTTGACCCTATGTCCGGCCATTGCTGCGGCGCGGCCATGCTCGGGATAGCCCGGCGTAAGCACGGCGGCACGTGCCGCCGGTATCAGGCCGGCAACAAGGGGCAGCAAAATTTGGGTGCCCGGCGCGACGACCACGTGGGCAGCCGAAGGGGTGCCGTAAACGTTTGCGGCGACCGCGGCGAGCGCGCCTGCGGACGCCGGATCCGGCAGCCGCGCGAACAGATCGGCAGAAAAACGCGGCAGCGGATAGGGATGAGGATTGATCCCGGTCGACAGGTCGATGAAAGGTTCAGGAGCGCCCGGGAACAGGCGCCGGGCGGCGCCAAGGTCGCCGCCATGCAACAGGGGTTCGTCCTCGCCGCCGCAAACGATCATGGCCGTTGCACTTGCTCTCGTTGCCATGCTGATCGAGCTTGGTCTCGGTTACCCGGATCGCCTGCACCAGGCGATCGGCCATCCGGTGACGTGGATCGGCCGCCTGATCGGTGCCCTGGACGATTGGCTCAATCGCGACCTCCCTTCCGCTGAAACCGCGGGCGCGCGGCGTGCCGCTGGAATTTTTGCGATCGTCATAGTGCTTGCGGCGGCCGGTACGGTCGCGTCCGTGTTGCAGTACGAACTCCTGCGTCTTCCATTCGGATGGCTTGCCGTGAGCCTCGTCGCCAGTTCCCTCGTCGCGCAGCGCAGCCTGCACGCCCATGTCGCGGCCGTTGCCGATGCGCTCGACCAAGACGGCATTGCGGCCGGCCGCGCCGCCGTCTCGCGCATCGTCGGCCGCGACACCGCGGGACTCGACGCTGCCGGCGTCGCGCGGGCCGCGATCGAGAGCCTCGCCGAGAACTTCTCCGATGCGGTTGTCGCGCCGGTCATCTGGATGGTCATTGGTGGGCTTCCCGGTGCCGCACTCTACAAGGCAATCAACACCGCCGACAGTATGATCGGCCACCGGACGCCGCGCCACGAGGCTTTCGGCTGGGCTGCCGCGCGGCTCGACGATCTGGTCAACCTGCCGGCCTCGCGTACATGTGCGCTTCTTCTTGTTGCTGCGGCGGCCCTGAGCAGGGACGCGTCCGCCGCTGCGGCATGGCGCGCGGTGCGCCGCGACGCAGCGCGCCATCGCTCGCCCAATGCCGGCTATCCGGAGGCGGCGATGGCGGGGGCGCTCGGGCTTGCGCTCGCTGGTCCGCGTTCTTACGGCGGCATGCGCATCGACGATGCGCAGATGGGCGACGGCCGCCGCGACGCCGATGCTGCCGACATTCGCCGGGCGCTGGCACTGTTTCGCCGCGCCGACTTCATCCTGATCGCGCTCCTTGCCGCGGCCGCGGTTTTGCTCATCGCGCCAGTTTAAGCAGTCGGTCGAGATCGAGATGCGCAGCCAGGTGCGCGGCCAGCGCATCAAGCGTTCGGTCGACGGAAGCGTCGTAGGCGACATCGGCGCTGCCGCCGAACCGCGCCAGCCACGCCGCGCGTTGCCGATCATCGGCAAACAGGCCGTGTACATAGGTGCCGATCACGCGGCCGTCCGCCGAAACCGCTCCTTCCGGCGCCCCGTCCATCAGTGTTGCGAAAGGTCGCGCGCAGTCCGGTCCTTCGGTCAGGCCGATGTGCATTTCATACCCGGAGAAGGGCGCGCCGTCGGCGGCCTTGCCGTGTACCGGTTCGAGGCGCTTGTCCGCCGTCAGCCGGGTCGCGACGTTGAGGAGGCCGAGGCCGTCGACCGTGGCCGGCGGACCTTCGATCCCGTCCGGGTCGGCAACGGTCCGCCCCAGCATCTGATAACCGCCGCACAGGCCGAGCACCGCTCCGCCCCGCCGCCGGTGCGCCGCGATATCGATGTCAAATCCGGCGGCGCGCAGCGCAGCGAGGTCGGCAATAGTCGCCTTCGAGCCGGGCAGCACGATGAGATCGGCGTCCCCGGGCAGCGCCGACCCGGCCCAAACGCGCACCAGGTCGACCGCCGGCTCAGCCGCGAGCGGATCGAGATCGTCGAAATTGGCGATGTGCGGCAGAATGGGAACGGCGACCCGCACCGGCCGGCCCGTGCGTTCGCGCCGGCGCGGGGACGAGCGGAGGTCGGCTTGCGACAGCGCGAGCGCGTCCTCCGCAGGCAAGAGACGCGCGTCTGCAAAGTAGGCAACGAGGCCGAGCGCTTCCCAGCCCGTCGCCTGCGCGATGCGTTCCATGCCGGCGGCAAACAGCGCGGCATCGCCGCGAAATTTGTTGACGATGAAGCCGCGCACCAGTGCCGCATCTTCCGCTGCGAGCACGGCCTTGGTGCCGACCAGGCTCGCGATCACGCCGCCGCGGTCGATGTCGCCGACGAGCACGACCGGCACGTCGGCGGCGCGCGCAAATCCCATATTGGCGATGTCGTTTGCCCGCAGGTTGACTTCGGCGGCGCTGCCGGCGCCTTCGACCAGAACGATGTCGGCCTCGCGCCGCATACGGGCGTAGCTGTCGAGCACGCGGGGCAAGAGGTCGGCCTTGATCTGCTGGTAGGCGGCGGCCTTGGCGCTGCCGAATACCTTGCCCTGCACCACGATCTGCGCTCCGATCTCGCTTTGCGGCTTCAGCAGCACCGGATTCATGTGAACGCTGGGCGCGGTGCGTGCCGCGCGAGCCTGCAAGGCCTGGGCGCGGCCGATCTCGCCGCCGTCCGCCGTCACCGCGGCATTGTTGGACATGTTCTGCGGCTTGAACGGACGCACGGCGAGGCCGCGTTGCGTGAAAGCGCGCGCTAGGCCCGCGACGATCAGGGATTTGCCCACGTCGGACCCGGTGCCCTGGAACATGAGCGCGCGTGCCGGCATGGACTTAGAATTCGATGCCCGGCTGCGCCTTCACGCCGGCGGCGAAATGGTGCTTCACGAGCGTCATCTCGGTGACGAGGTCGGCGGCCGCCAGCAGCTCCGGCTTGGCATTGCGGCCGGTGACGACCACATGCAGGCCGCCGCGGCGGCCGTTCAGGGCCGCGACGACACCGCCAAGATCGAGATAGTCGTAGCGCAGCGCAATGTTCAGCTCATCGAGAATGACAAGTCCGAAACTCGCATCGGCCATGAGCTCGCGCGCTTTGGCCCACGCACGCTCGGCGGCGGCGACATCGCGGGCGCGGTCCTGCGTCTCCCAGGTGAAGCCTTCGCCCATGGTATGCCAAGCAAGTTGATCGCCGAAGCGCGCGAGCGCGTCGCGCTCGGCGGAATGCCACGCGCCCTTGATGAACTGCACGACGCCGACACGCTGGCCGCGGCCAAGCATGCGCAACGCCAAACCGAACGCGGCCGTCGACTTTCCCTTGCCGGCGCCGGTATGCACGATCAGCAAGCCTTTCTCGATCGTCTTGCCGGCGACTTCGGCATCCTGCACGGCCTTGCGCTTCGCCATCTTGGCGCGATGGCGCTCGGTTTCGTTTCGCTCGCCTGTCCTGGTCATGGCGCCGTCTCCAAAGCCCCTTTGACGGCGAGCGGCAAGCCCGCAACCATGAGGACGACGCGGTCGGCGCGGGCAGCGATGCGCTGGTTGAGCAGGCCCTGCAAGTCGCGAAATCGTCTGCCGAGGGGATGTTCGGGAACGATTCCGGAACCGACTTCATTGGCGACCAGCGCGATCGGGGCGGCGGCGGCCGCCAGCGCTGATTCGAGGCGCCGGAATTCCACCTCGATATCGGCGCCGGCGAGGAGCAGGTTCGACAGCCACAACGTCAGGCAGTCCACCAGAACCGGCATCGCCCGGCAAGCGGCGAGCGCGGCCGCCAACTCGCGCGGCGCTTCGACGGTGCGCCACTCGCCGCTGCGGCGCTGCCGATGCGCCTTGATTCGCGCCGCCATTTCTTCGTCGCCGCCCTCCGCCGTCGCCACATAGGCCCACGGCGGCGGCAAAGCCGAGATAATGCCCTCGGCGTAGCGGCTCTTCCCGGAGCGTGCGCCGCCGAGCACGAGTGTCAAATGCCCATTGATCTGCACGGTCGTCTCAAGGGTTGCGTCCGCGTTCGAGCCGTCCACGACGATAGCGCCGGGCGGCATTGACAAAGCCGCCGCGGCGACCCCTAACTAACCCATCGACGGTCTCTCGTACGAGAGCGAACAGGGAATGCGGTGCGGAACGCAAGTTCCAACTCCGCAGCTGCCCCCGCAACTGTAAGCGGGAAGTCTCGTCCGGATAAGCCACTGGCGGTCGGCTGGCCGCCGGGAAGGCAGGGCGAGGCGCCGATCCGCGAGCCAGGAGACCTGCCGTCGGACTGGTCGACGCGACAAACACCGGTCGGGGTGCATCGGTGTGATCTGAAAGACGGTCCAAGTCCTTTGGTCCAAGTCTTTTGGTCCTCGCTCGCGCCGGCGGATGGTCACGCGAGGACTTGTCATGCTCTCTTTCCTGAAAGCGGCGGTCGATGACACGTCGGCCGACCAGCGCGCCAAGATCGGCGCACTCTACGCTCTTCTGTTGGCCGGCAATGCGCTGGTTTGGGCTTGGGCCGTGATCACGCTCGCCGATCGCCCGACGCTGCTCGGCACTGCCGTGCTGGCTTACGTGCTCGGTCTCCGTCACGCCGTCGATGCGGATCACATCGCCTCAATCGACAATGTCGTGCGCAAGTTGATGCAGGAGGGCAAGCACCCGGTCTCGGTCGGCTTGTTTTTCTCACTGGGCCACTCGCTCGTCGTCGCGATTGCGGTTGCGGCAATTGCCGGCGCCGCTTTCGCGCTGCGCGGTTACTTTCACGACTTCAAAGTGATCGGCAGCGTCATTGGCACAGCGGCGTCGGCATTTTTCTTGCTCGCCATCGCTCTCATCAATCTGGTTGTTCTGCGCGGCGTGTGGGCAAGCTTTCGCCGGGCGCGCCGCGGCGAAGCTGTTGCTGACCATGAGCTGAACCTTCTGCTCTCGGGGCGCGGCTTGTTGGCGCGCGTCTTCCGGCCGTTGTTTCGCATGGTATCGCGGAGCTGGCAGATGTTTCCGGTCGGGTTTCTGTTCGGACTCGGCTTCGACACCGCGACCGAGATCAGCCTGTTCACGGTCGCCGCTGGTCAGGCATCCGGCGGCATGAACTTCGGCACCATCATGCTGTTTCCCGCTCTGTTCGCCGCTGGCATGACGATCATCGACACCACCGACAGCGTGCTCATGGTCGGGGCCTATGGCTGGGCGTTCCTCAATCCGATGCGGAAGATTTGGTACAACCTCACCATTACCGCCATTTCCGTCGTTGTCGCGCTGTTGATCGGCGGCGTGGAGGCTTTGGGCCTGATCGCCGGCAAGCTCGGCCTCGAAGGCGGCTTCTGGGATCTGGTCGACACGGTCAACGGCGGCATCGCCAGTTTTGGCTATCTCGTCGTCGGCATTTTCCTCGCCAGTTGGGCGATCTCCTACCTGCTTTACCGCTGGCAGGGTCTCGATCGGCCGATGATCGAACGCGCTTAGGAGCAAGCGATGGCAAGCTCCGCTGTACCGATCATCTATGTTTGCGTCACCTGCCGGCCCGCCGGCGAGCCCGACAGCCGGGTTCGGCCCGGCGTCATTCTTGCTGCAGCGACCGCGAAGGCCGCCGCCGGCACCGAAGTCGAAGTCCGCCCGATGCGCTGCCTTGCCAACTGCTCGCGCGGCCCGAGCGCCGCGCTCCGCTGCGACGGTTCGTGGACTTACGTCTTCGGCGGACTGGAGGTGGACAGCGCGGCCGCGCTGGTCGAGGGCGCGCGGCTCCTCGCCGGCGCCACCGACGGCATTCTGCCCTGGCGCGGCCGGCCGGCGCCGCTCAAGCGCGGATTGATCGCGCGCGTTCCGCCGCTCGGCTTTCAAGAGGTCGACCTATGAACACGACGCTCGCGCGCGTTCCCTGCACTATCGTCACCGGCTTTCTCGGCGCCGGCAAAACCACGCTCATT
>Ga0335085_10003320_pt1 | contig 28084 bp, 21 predicted proteins | sample Lox_Sample_45_FD_206712 | JGI IMG/M metagenome (GOLD analysis project Ga0335085, IMG submission 206712) | Soil microbial communities from Loxahatchee National Wildlife Refuge, Florida, United States - Lox_Sample_4.5 | ecosystem: Environmental > Terrestrial > Soil > Wetlands | place: USA... | reverse complement strand
GTGGGAGGAGGGCGACGACGGCGGGGGTTGTGACCGGCTAGCGCTGTCGCTTCGACGTCGCGCTGGACGAGGCGCGCGGTGAACGACAGCACCCTTCACTCTTCGCCCTTCACGCTTCACCATCTCATGCTGACGTTCGAGGCGCTCTGGCCGCTAGTCCTGTTGCTCGCCGTCCCGATCATCTGGCGGTGGGGGCGCCGCTCCGCGACCAACCTCGGACCGCGTCACATGGCGGCCGCCACCGCCTTGCGGGCGACTGCCCTGCTGCTGCTCGCGCTGGCGTTGATGCGGCCCGTCTGGCATGCCGCCTCGCGCGCCGTGTCCGTGGTGTATGTAGTCGACGTCTCACGTAGCGTGGCACCAGGGTTCGTGCGGTCGGCGCTCGAGTGGATCCGCGCCGCCGAGCGCGAAAGGACACCGGCCTCTTCGGCCTACGTGGTGTTCGGCGACCGGCCAGTACTCGCTCCCGATCTGGACCAGGTCCAGCGCATCGGCGTAATCAGAGACGGCAACGCCGAAGCGGGTGCGGTGACGCAGGGCTCGACCAACATCGAGCTCGCCCTCGACGCAGCGCTGCTCGCGTTCCGCCCGGGTCAGATCAAGCGTCTGGTCTTGTTCAGCGACGGCAACCAGACGCGGGGCGACCTTTGGCGCGTGCTGCCACGGCTACAGGCTGAGGCCGTGCGCGTGTTCGCGTTTCCCGCTCGGGAGCGTGCCGTGCAAGATGCCTGGGTGGAGGCGATCGAGACCGCGCCAGCGGTGCGACGCGACGAGCCCACCCGGATCGTGGTTCGCGTGGTGAGTGAGGCCGCCGCGCCCGCACTGGTACGTCTGGCCGCATCGGATCGAGAGTTGGCGCGCCGGCAGGTGCTGCTTGTACCGGGCGTAAACACCGTCGAGTTCCGCACGCGCCTGCGCCAAAGTGGAGCGGTCGACCTTGCGGCGGAGGTCACGGCGCAAGGCGACACGGTGCGCGAGAACGACCGCTTGCAGCAGTCGGTCTGGGTCGGTCCGCGGGCCCGGGTGCTGTATGCGGAAGGGCAGACCGATGCGGGCGCTTATCTACGCGATGCGCTGTGGCGCGATGGCATCGATGTGACCAGCATCCGCGGAACGGAGCTGCCGACGTCGGCGAGCGGGCTCGCGTCCTATGACGCCGTGATCGTGAGCGACGTGCCGCGTGCGGTGCTGGACGAGCCGCGCATGCGGGCTCTCGCCGCGTACGTGCGCGATGCCGGCGGCGGGCTGGTGTACGCGGGCGGCGAGAGCACGTACGGGGAGTCGGGTTTTTCGGGCAGCGACCTGGAACGGGTGCTCCCGGTCGAGTTCAAGGCACAGGAAAAGCGGAGGGACCTCGCGCTGGTGGTGTGTCTGGACCGCTCCTACAGCATGAAGGGCCGTCCGATCGAGCTGGCCAAGGCGGCCACGCGCGCAGCGCTCGACATGCTGGAGGAGCAGCATTACTTCGGCGTCATCGCGTTCGACTCGCAGCCGCACGATACGGTGCCGCTGCAGCAACTGCGCAGCAGGCGCAAAGCCGAGGACTTGATCGACCGGATTCAGGCCAGCGGCCAGACCAATATCTACCCCGCACTCGCCACCGCCTTCCGCTGGCTGCAGAACGCGCAGCCCAAGCGCCGCCACGTGATTCTGCTCTCCGATGGGGACACCGCGCCCGCGGACTTCGAACGCCTGGTAAAGCGCCTGGTGGACGCACACATCACGGTATCGACGGTCGCGATTGGACCGTCGGCCGAGCGCGAGCTGATGAGCAACATCGCGCGCTGGGGCAGGGGACGGGCCTACTTCGCGGAGGATGTGGCGATGGTGCCGCAGATCTTCGTCGAGGATACGCAGAAGGTCTCGCGCACCACCCTGGTCGAGGAGCCGTTCCGGCCCGTGGTCAAGCGCAGGATCGAAGCGCTGCGCGGCATCGACTTCAGCACCGCGCCGCTGTTGCGGGGCTTTGCCAGTATGAAACCGCGCGACGGGGCTGAGGTATTTCTGGAGTCCGATTCGGGCGCGCCGATCCTGTCACGGTGGCAGTACGGCCTGGGGCGCACGCTGGTGTTCGCATCTGACGTCAAGAATCGTTGGGCGGCGGATTGGCTGACGTGGCAGGGCTACGGAAAATTCTGGGGCCAGCTGGTACGAGACGTCATGCGGCGCGATACGGGCGAGGAGCTGCGCATGCAGCTCACCCGTGACGGCGATCGGGCGCTGGTGGAGCTAGAGGCGCCTACACGCGAGGGTTTGTGGCAGAACCGCCTGGTGCCGCTAGTGCGGGTGTCACGCCCCGGAGGCGGGGACGAAACCCTGCGCTTGCGACAGCACGCGCCTGGCGCGTACAGCGCCGTACTGGCACTCGATGGTGTTGCTGTGGCCCCGTACGTCTTCCGGCTGGAGGTCGGCGGTGGAATCGATGCGGCCGCGGCGCGGCGGGTAGGAGTGCGGAAGCTGTATTACCCCTATGCGGACGAGTATCGCAGCCGCGCACCGGACCTGTCGCTATTGCAAACGCTCACCGAACAAACCGGCGGGAAGCTCACGCCGAAGACCGAGGAGGTCTTCGCAGCCGGCAACGACCGCGGTCGGGTTCGAAGCTCGCTCTGGCCTTGGGTCGCGGCCTTGGCGCTGCTGACGTATCTGCTGGACATCTCTGTGAGGCGGGTGCCGGGCATCCGGCGCTGGCTCGACGCCGGCTGACCGTTTAGTGGGCAGCGCGACTTGACGCCGGTCGCATCTCCGGAGTAGCGTCACACGAAATCAGAAAACGTACGACAACCCCAGCCAAATTTGGAGATCGTTGCGTGAACTCCCTGCCGGTGGTCATGGTGGGCTTTCTTCTGGGCATGGTCCACGCTACTGACGCAGACCACGTCGTTGCCATCACGACGATCGTGTCCCGCGAGCAGAGCATCAAGAGCGCCGCGTCCATCGGGGTGCTCTGGGGACTCGGTCACACCTTCACGGTCTTCTTGGTCGGGGGAGCAATCATCCTCTTCCGCCTGGTGATTCCGCCGCGGATCGGCCTGGCGATGGAGTTTGGCGTGTCCCTCATGTTGATCCTGCTCGGAGTACTGACTCTGAGCGGCGTCAGTCGATGGGCCCGTGCGCGGCTGTTGCCAGGGGGGAACGGGAGCTTCGTCACACACTCGCATGCACCGGGAAGCGGCGCCCATTTGCACCTACACGTGCATGGCGACTACGTGCACACTCATGTCCACGGCCATGGTGCCGACGAGCATGGACACAGCGAATCGGCCACACCCTCGGCTTGGCTCGATCGACGGTTGGGCCGCGTGTCGTTCTACCGGTCGGTCCGGCCGCTCGCGATCGGCGTGGTGCATGGCCTGGCCGGTTCGGCGGCGATCGCGTTGCTCATCTTGGCCCAGATCCCGCAGCCGGCCTGGGCGCTGCTGTACCTGCTGCTGTTCGGTGTTGGCACGATCGCGGGGATGATGCTGATCACTTCTGCGATCGCGGTACCGTTCGCATACAGCCTGAAGCGCTTGCCGCATCTCAACGTCTGGCTGCGGTTGGCCGCCGGCCTGATCAGCCTTGGCCTCGGACTGTATCTCGCCTACCACATCGCCGTGGTGAACGGGCTCTTCACCGGCAATGCTAGATGGACGCCCGCCTGAATCTGGGCGCGAGCAAGTAATACTTTTTCTGCAACCATAAGATAGACAGCGGAATCTCAAGCACTTCTTGCGCGGCGCAGCGTTGACTGCCGTGCGCAGAAGGCTTAGATTTCAAGGGATGTCTACGCCTGCCCAATCGTCTGGATCGAAACGCACTTTCGGAGCGAAGCAGCTCCTGACCGGTCTCGCGCTGATTGCACTGGGTGCGATCGCCGCGGTGGCGGTGCTGCGTGAGGTGACACGCGCGCCCAGCAACTCCGGTTCCGCCGCCACCGTTGGGAATGCCTATGCCGGTACCGTCCCACGTCCGGCCCGTACGGCCGCGGAGGAGAGCTATGCCACTGGTCTTTGGCCGATCCACGAGATCGTCCAGGCGTCTGCTGTGCGCATGACCTTCGCGGGTCTGTCGTACAAGATGGGAGAGATCGACAAAGTCGAGGTGAAGAAGCGCGTCGCGCCGCTCAGTAAGGTATTCGAGCAGGCGCAGGTGAAGTTCGATGCGCTGCCGGTTCCCGCCTCGATGCAGACGCAGCATGAGCAGTACGCCGAGGCGCTCAGGCTGTACCGGAACGCCTCGACAGAGATGGTCAAGGTGGCTCAGGACGGCAAGGAGGAGCATCTGGTCAAGGCTCAGGCGATGAGCTACAGCGCATCCGAGAACCTCCTGCGGGTCGGAGACGTGCTCTGGCCGGGGGAGCACCGGCCTAATTGATTCGCAAGAACTGTGAGGGCTCCCGCCGCCGAGGCGGAAGTCTGCAGGAGTAGCAGCACTGGCGTTATAGGTCGTACAACAACTGATGGGGGGTATTCGAATGAAGAAAGTGATCGGAACACTCGCCTCGCTCGGGCTGGCGGCCGTCGGGCTGTTCGGCGCGGTCGCCGCGCAGGCGCAAAACTGCTCGGTATGGCTCGTGGAGAGCAGCCGCTTCATGAACGTCCCGTTCGGCGCCTTCATGCCTGACCGTGCTTATGTCCCAGGCAGCAACAACCCGAACAACAACGTCAACACCGTCGATCTGCCGGTCAACGTCGGCGTGATCAAGTGCGGGAAGGAGCTGATCCTGTACGATTCCGGCTGGAAGCAGCAGGACTATCTGAAGATGACGGGCAGCGACCATTGGGCGCCTCTTCCCGACCAGCTCAAGATGCTCGGCTTTAACGCCAGCGACGTGACCAAGATCGTCATCGGCCACGGGCACTGGGACCATGCCGGTCAGCTCATGGACTTCCCCAACGCCGTGCTGTACGTGCAGCGTGAGGAGCTCAAGGGCATCGAGTGGGCGCTGAACTACCCGAATCCCAAGATTGCCGCGGTCAACACGTCGCCTGGCGGCTGCATGCGGACGCCGGCCTGCGGCTACCCGCCCAAGACCCTGGACGAGATCTACGGCAAGGTGCTAGCGGGCAAGGCCATGATCGTGGATGGCGAGGCGGAAATCGCGCCCGGTGTGAAAATCCATCCGGCTTTCCGCGCCCACACCGCGGGCTCGCAGCTGCTTGAGGTGCCCACCAGCATCGGCAAGCTGGTGTTCGGCTCCGACGCCTACTCATCCTATGAAGGCATCCGCGACTGGATGATCGCGAATCCGCAGCAGACGGATACCGTGCAGCAGTTCCTGGCCTATGAGAAGTGCTACAAGATCACCGGTGGCTACCAGAACTGCGTGTCGGCGCACGAGCCGCTGTCCTACACGGACAAGTACCCGCTGACCAAGAACTCCTGGATCGGGATCAACGGTTCGCGTATGGCCGAGATCGCGCTCAACCCGGGTGAGAGATCGCGGCATCCCTGATCGGGCTCGGACGTAATCCGTACCGTTCTCACGCGAGGAGTCCGGAGTGCCGGGCTCCTCGTTTTTTTCCTGTCTATGATATTTGCATTGCTCCAGCGCGCATTCTGGCTGCTCGTGGGGTGCCTGCTGTTGGCATCCCTCGCGCTGGCCCATGACCCCAGCGCGTGGGGCGGAATGTTTCGCACCCGCGATGCGGGCGGCACGTGGCTGCCGATTGACGGCGGGCTGTTCATCGGCGGAGCCATCGGGCTCGCCGTCGACCCCAGTGATCCGAACAACCTCCTGTATGCGACGGACACGCGTCTGCTGCGCTCGAGGAACGGAGGGAGGGACTGGGTACAAGAGCAACCGTCCGTGTTCTTCGGACCGGTACTGGCGGCTGCCTTCGACGCGCGTGGCGCGAGCGCCATCGTAGCGACCTCCGCTGGGCTGTATCGAAATCAAAGCGGGGCGCGGGAGTGGACCCCGGTGCCGATCCCCGCTTCGGCGAGCCCGGCGCGTTATGTGGCCGCAGGAGCAGACGCGGGATGGTACTACGTTGCCGGCGCCCAGGGTCTGTACCGCTCGCTGGATGCAGGTGCTAGCTGGCAGCGCATCGGAGAAACGTTGCCCGAGACGCCAGCCAGCGCCTTGGTCGTGCAGACGCGCCCGTCCGAGATCGTGTATGCAGTTGTCCAAGGGACGGTGTGGGCCGGCACCGGGGGCGGTGTCAACTGGTCCGCGCGCAGCGCAGGCTTGCCGCTGGGTCAGGTCGAAGTCGTTGCGCTCGACCCGCGAGGACAGGGCCTGTGGAGTGCGGCCGCCGGGAGACTTTATGCAAGCGGTGACCAGGGGCAGACCTGGACGCCTCAGGGAGAGCCGTTGCCCGAGTCCGGAATCAGCGTCCGTGGCGTCGGGATCTCCGGAGACGGAACCCGCATCGTGCTGGCGACTCACCGGGGGCTTTACCGTAGCACGGATGCCGGGCACCACTGGAGTCTGATCGAGAGCAACCTACCGGTGCATCTGGAAGCGGGTCCGTTGGTGCGCGACCCAAACGACCCGGATACGCTCTATGCCGGATTCTCGCTCACCCCCTACGGCGAAATCTGGCGCCGGGCTGAACAGGGCACCAGTCTGCTGGCGCTCGTCGACCCGGTCAGCCTTGCCGGCGGCGCTGCCTTTTTGGCGCTGCTCCTGGCAGCGGGCTTGCTGCTCGTGCGCAAACTGATCAAGCTTTCCAGCTCGACCTCGGGCCGGGCGACGACGAAGACATCCTGACATGAGCAAGAAAGGCATCTACATCTCCGCCGCTGCGGCGCTTGCGCTGGTGGGAGCTTTCGCCGTGGTGTGGTTCCTCTGGCATCAGGACGGCAGGTCCATCGAGTATCCGATGGCGGTGGCTACCGACATCCCCACAGCAGTGGCCGTCGGTCCAAGCGGAGAGGTGTGGTTCACGATCGATTTCGGCGATGCGATGGGCGTCATTCGCGACGGTAAGCTGCACCGCATCGCGAAGCCCGGCCGCAACGTGGAACCGATCGGCTTGGCGGTCGATGCCAGCGGCGCAGCCTGGTTTACCGATCCGGCTGCGATCGCCATCGGACGGATCAGCCCTGACGGCAAGCTGTCGTCGGTCCCACTCGGCACGCCGATCGCACGGTTAGCACGCCTTGCCGCTGCGCCTGATGGCGCGATCTGGTTCGCCGAGGCGACCGGCTATAGCTTCACTCGTCTCAAGGATGGCACCCTGACTCGGCATACGGTCGAATCGTTGCGCGGCGGGCCTTACGGCGTAGCCGTCGCCGTCGACGGGACGGTGTGGGGTACGTTGCAGGCGGGCAATCAGCTTACGCGGATTGGAACGGCGGGCGACATGACCGACTACGAGTTACCCACCCGGGCCTCATCGCCTACCGACGTAGCGGTCGGCCGCGATGGCAGCGTATGGGTGGTGGAGTTTCGCGGTAACAAGCTGGCTCGCTTCAGGGATGGCAAGTTCACCGAATACCCGCTCCCGGAAGGCAAAGCCGCACCTTCTGGACTTGCACCTGCGCCGGACGGCTCGATCTGGTTCGGCGTGCTGCGCGGAGCGGCTCTGGGACGCATGCACGACGATAAGATGCGCTTCTTCGCGCTACCGCGCGACAACGCCCGGCCTTACAGCGTTGCCGTCGATCAACAAGGTAACGTGTGGTACGCCGACATCACCGGCTACGTAGGAATGATCTCGGCCCCGGGTCACTGACCGAGGTCCGCGTCACGCACGCAGCAGTCTCGATCATCGCCATTCGGGGAACCGGTCATTTCATGCAACGCTCAGGACAGCCGAGCGAGCATGCGCCAGGCATTGATGCTCAGCACGACTCCTACGAATAAGATCAGTATCGAAGTCGCGAGCTGGAGCCGCGCGGCCGAGGGGCCGGACAGCCAGTCGAGGATCTTGGGACCGACCTTGGCTGCGACCACGCCGACCAGGACCAGCACAGAGGCGAATCCCAAACTGAAGATGAGGACCGTGCCCAGCCCCAGCATGACCTTGCCCTGAGCGAGCAGGCTGAGCAGGATGCCGAGAGCGATCGGATCCGGCACCAATCCCCCCGCGACGCCCAGTCCCAACAGGATCCACAGGCTCGGGCGCCGGGTGGTGAGCAGGCTCATGTCGTGGGTGTGACGGAAGCCCAGCCCGTGCGTGTGATAGCCCACCTCTTCGTGAAGATGGGCGTGGTCGTGCGAGTGCGCCAGGCCGTGCGTATGGCGATGTACGTGCCCGCCGTCGTGTGTATGATCGTGCGGATGGACATGGTCGTGCATATGGGTAGGGTCGATCGGCTGATAACTCATGCGGTCGGCCGGGTTGCCAGCCTCGGGATCGGCGGCGGGACGGACCCGCCCGAGAGCATTTGGCAGCAGCCCACGCTGGCTCCAGGCTGACCAGAATCCGATGACGACCACGAGCAGTCCAGTCGCCAGCGCCATCCATGCTTCTATGCGGTGCGGCATCATGCCAGGCAACCCGAGTGCCGCCAGCACCCCTACGAGCACGATCCCGCTCGTGTGCGAAAGCGTCACGAAGACGCCAAGAATCCACGCGTCGGTGGGTTTGCCGCGCACCCCGACGATGTAGGCGGCAGCGATCGTCTTCCCATGGCCTGGAGTGGCCGCGTGAACGGCGCCATTCCAAAAGCTTGATACGAGGTAGAGGAGCGCTTCACCCATCGGCCTGGATCGTGTCTTGTGCTCGTCGGTAGGCGGCGAGGATAGAGATGCACGCCAATCGGGTCAAGGCGGCACGCATCCCGTCAGACCGCGGATGAAGTGCGGTTACAGCGTCGTCACGCCGCCACGCGCGGATCGGTCGTTGCCACTCTCATTAGCATGCTACGTCGTCGTCTCCGCGCGGTGCAGCAGCATGTTCGTGCCCGAAGCGTCGCGCGGGCAGATGCCGACTCCCAGGGTCGGGGTAATGACGAGCTCCTGAGTGCCGATCCGAACGCCCGCGATCTCGCAACGGCGAGCGTGTGGGCGACCAGGGCGATCTGGCTATGCGCTTACGCCGATGGCCTGGAGCTCGGGGATCTGCTCCAACGCCTCGGGCACGAGTATCCCTTGGTTTCGGGCGATGGCTTGCTCTGCCGTGTAGCGGACGGCTCCCAACGCGGCGCGCGCCATTCGACGAGAGGATCTTGCGATCGGGGTCGCAAGCTTTGCTTGCTTCATGGCGCGATTCGGATGCGGCCGCCAGCAACCTGTGCGTCGCCTCCACGCCGCGCCCGGGCACGATGTCGCACCGGATTGACGCGTGTTCGACCAATCCGTCCGCGTCCTTCATCGGCGCCGCCGAGCACCCAGCAGACGGACGTTCCTACGACCACTCAAGTAGTGGCAAGCGGCAGGTCGGTGCGCAAGCCTGCGTGCACCGATCCTCCCCGATTCATTCGAGCAAGCGCGCGCTTCAGCGCGGCGCAAGGCTGCGCGGCGAGCAGTTCACGCCCGCCGGCCATCATGTGAACAAAAGCGGGGACGCCGCTGTTGTCCAAATACTACAGCACCTCGGCACCGACGAAATCCAGCTCGATTTAAGCACGCCGCAGCGCGGCGATGCCGTTGTTCTGGTTGTTCGAGCCGTTGTTCCAGTGTGCACACCAACCGGATCGATTCGCCCCTCGTGAGGTTCTCCAACCCCTGCAGGATTATGTGGTGTTGTTAAGAGGGGAGGTCTCCCTGTCTGAAGCATGCTCGAGGCACCACGCGGCTTTGTCCCCGGGAACAGTATAGGGGCTTCCGGGTCGGATCCAGAAATCTGATTGTAAAAACTGCATAACCTATTATTTCATATGAATAACTTCTCTGAAAATCTCGCAGATTCGACATCGCTGGGCCACCAGCTACCGGCGGAATTTCTGAGCTGGCTGCTTTTCGAGAGGCAGCAGCCGTACCTTCACGCACATCCGAATCGGGTCCCATGTTGCGGGCTTCGGCCCGGCGAATTGCCTCGGAAAACTTGAAGCGCTTCGGGCGCTGATCGGGTGACGAAGCCGACGGCACCGTGTCGGCCGGCGGCGACTATGCTGCGCGTCGCGAATCCTGCGGCCGGGCCACTCAGCGCGACGCGGTCGGGCAGCGCCCCTCGGGTCTATGACGCGCGGGTCACGGCTTCTTCAATGCGTCCCGGATCTCACGCAGCAGAACGATGTCTTCGGGCGGCGCGGCAGGCGCTTGCGGCGCCTTTCTGAGGCGGTTGATCTGTTTCACCATGACGAAGATGATGAGCGCGAGGATCAAGAAGTTGATGAGGATTGTGATGAAGCTGCCGTAGGCGAGCACGGGGACGCCGGCCTTGCGCAGAGCGTCCAGCGTCTCCGGCGTGCCTGGCGGGACCTGCGTGAGCGGGATAAAGAAGTTGGTGAAGTCGACCTTGCCCAGCAGGCGGCCGACAATTGGCATGACAATGTCATTGACCACGGAATCCACGATCTTGCCGAACGCCGCGCCGATGATGACGCCCACGGCGAGGTCCACGACGTTGCCTTTCATCGCAAACTGCTTGAATTCCGACGCGAAGCTCATGAGGTTCTCCCCTGTTATGTGATCCCGACTTGGAAACAACGCCACGGCAAGCTTACTGTCCAACTGCGCGCGGCCACGTCCTCTGAACGCCGTCGATGTCCCGGGGAGGCCTCGATTACAACGCCGGCTGGCGTACACGCGCCGGGTTCAATGGCCAGCGCGGAAGCTTGTCCCGGCCCAAGAACGAAAGGATCGGCGTAGCGCACAAAGCGCAAGCAGAGCACGAGCGTGGCTCGGTTCGCGCTGGCAGAGTCGCGAGCGCGCCGGTATCTATGCGTCGCGATGCTCGGGACTCGGTCAGACCCTGCGTGCCTCCACAAAGTGCTGACGCCAGTGACGCAGATCGAGGCTGTCCGTACGCACCCGGCCCCCGCTGGAAGGTGCATGTATGAACCGGCTGGTACCGAGATAGATGGCGACGTGCGAGGACTTCTTGCCCTCTTCGTCGAAGAAGAGCAGATCGCCGCGCCGGAGGTCGCGAGCTTGTACCGGGCGCGTTCGATCGCGGAGCGCATGGGTTTCGCGCGGCAGGGGCACACCGACCAGCCGATAGCTATATTGCACCAGCCCACTGCAGTCGAAGCCGGCCGGCGTGCTGCCCCCATAGCGGTACGGTTTTCCCACCATAGCCAGAGCGTTGTCGGCGGCCTTCGACGCAACGCTGTCGGTGGCCGTTACAGCACTCGGAGCGCGAACCTCGGGCGCCGATGCGCAGGCACCCAGCAGCAGCACACCTCCGAGCAGAAACGACGATCTCGAGCCCATCGCCGAACTCCTCCTGAGGCGCAGTGTGGCAGCAAGAACCAAGCCCATGCCTCGAAGCAGGCGTTGCATCGGTCCTGAGTCTGTCCTCTGCCGCTCGGCTACACGGGCGCCGCCAGCGAGCATACAACACACCGAGCACAGCCCGTCGCGGCAGGTGCCGAATGCGGCCACGATATCGCTGTCCGTCCGCGCATTCAGGATCTCTGGAGCGCGCCGCCGGCGAGGGAGTCAGTTCGCCGCGTAGAATAGCAGATCCGGTCTCCCGTTCGTCGTGACGGTGGCCGCATCACCGAATGCGCAGGTCATCCGCCCCGTTCCAGACTCGTGAGCCTCCGTGTGAAGACGACATGAAGCTGGTCTTTGCCAGAACCGTCCGGGTGCTCGTCTATGCTCTGCCGCTGTTCGCGGCATCCATGGCCGACGGGGGGATCCCTGCGCTCATGTCCGATGGCAAGCCCGCCTCGCTTGCTCCGCTGATCGAGCGGGTCATGCCGGGCGTGGTGAACATCGCGGTCTTGCAGCGCACTCCGGAGCAGGACAATCCGATGCTGCAGGATCCGTTCTTTCGGCGCTTCTTCGGCCTGCCCGAGCGATCGGCCCCACAGATCTCGGCCGGCTCGGGAGTGATCGTCGATGCCCGGCAGGGGTACGTGCTGACCAACCATCACGTGGTGCGCGACGCGCAGCAGATCGTGGTCACGCTCACCGACGGACGTCAGTTGCAGGCCAAGCTCGTCGGCAGCGACGCCGGCACGGATGTCGCGCTGCTCAAAGTCGAGCCTGTCAACCTCAAAGCCCTGCCATTTGGCGATTCCGACGCGCTGCGCGTGGGCGACTATGTCCTCGCGATTGGTAATCCCTTCGGACTCGGGCAAACGGTGACGTCGGGCATCGTGAGCGCGCTGGGGCGCACGGGCCTCAATATCGAAGGCTACGAGTATTTCATCCAGACCGACGCCTCAATCAACCCGGGCAACTCAGGTGGCGCACTGGTCGATCTCAAGGGGGAACTCATCGGGATCAACACGGCGATCATCGGGCCGAGCGGCGGCAACGTCGGCGTCGGGTTTGCTGTGCCCAGCAACATGGCGCAGGCCGTCATGGCTCAGCTCGTCAGATACGGCGAGATGCATCGCGGTCGTGTCGGATTGTCAACCCGCGACGTGTCGCTTGAGCTGGCGAAGAGGTTGAAACTGCCAGCCAATCAGGGTGCGGTCGTGGTGGAAATCACACGTGGGTCCCCCGCCGACCGGGCTGGCCTGCGCGTGGGCGATGTCATCGTGGCAGTCAACGCGCGCCGTGTCCGCAGCTCCTCGGACCTGCGAAATCAGATCGGGCTCATCCCGGTCGGCGAGGAAGTAGAGTTCACGGCGCTACGCGAGGGCGCGGAACGGACGTTCCGCATCCGCGTGGAAAGGGTGCGACCGTTGGAAGCGGCCGGAGGCGAGTCGATTACGGAACTCGCTGGAGCCACGGTCGGCAACGCCCAACGAGACGGCAAGCCCGAGGCCGTCGCGGTGCTCGGTGTGGTGCGCGGCAGCCCCGCCTGGTCTCGCGGTCTGCGCGAGGGCGATCTGATCGTGGCGGTCAACCGCAAAAAGGTCCGCACGACCCGTGAACTCGTCGCGGCGCTCGGCGAGCGGGGGGAGATGGTGCTCAGCGTGGTGCGAGGCGACTCGGTGTTCGGCATCGTGCTCAGGTCGTGACCAGCACCCGAGCGTCAACCCCGGCGCTCCTGGGCGTGTGGCCCATACGCGCGACTGCGTAGCTCAGGAACACGGCCGCATCAGCGGTTCCACTCCCGCTCTTGGAGTGTCCGCCATTGGATCTTCCCCGTACTCGATCGCGGCAGCGCATCCATAAACTCAATGTGCTTCGGCACCTTGTAGGCGGCCATGTGGGCGCGCGCCCACTCCAGGATCTGCTCGACAGTGATATTGCCGCGCGCCTGGAGCCTGAGCACCACGAAGGCCTTCACCGTCTCGCCGCGCCGCGCGTCCGGCGTCGACACAACCGCCACCTCCGCGATGTCGGGATGCCGGTACAAGGTCATCTCCACCTCTGCCGGCCACACCTTGTATCCGGCGGCGTTGATCATCCGCTTCAGGCGATCGGTGATGTAGAAGAACCGGTCCTCGTCGTAATAACCGAGGTCCCCGGTGCGCAGGAACCGACGCCCGTCGATCTCGCCAAACGCGGCCTCGCTGGCGTCCCGATTGCCCCAGTAACCTTTGAACACCTGCGGCCCGCGCACCACGATCTCGCCCTGCTGATTCGGGCCGAGTGGACGCAACGTATCGGGGTCGACCACCAGCGACTCCGTACCGAAAGTCGGAATGCCCAAGCATTGCTTGCGCAGATGCCCAGGTGGGTTCATGTGCGTCTGGGAGATGGTCTCGGTCATTCCGTAAGCTTCCATGTATTCGATCCCGCACAGCTCGAACAGCCTCTGGGCTACCGCACGCGGCATGGACGAGCCGCCGCCGAAGACGTTTTGGAGAGAGGAGAGGTCGTGTGTTGCCGTGGCGGGATGGGCCAGCAAGTCCACCACCATCGTGGGCACGTTGGCCCAGTGGGTACAGCGATAGCGCTCGATCATGTATGCGGCGGCTTCGGGGTCCCACCTCGGCAGCAGGGCGATCGTTGCACCCTCGAAGATCGGGGCGTTCATGCTGTGTTGCATGCCCGTGACGTGGAACATGGGCGCGGTGGCGAGCACCACCGAGTCCGCGCTCATCCCCTCCCAGCGCGCACCGCCCACTGCCGTCGCCATGACTGTGGAATGGCTATGCATGCAGCCCTTGGGACTACCTGTGGTTCCAGAGGTGTAGAGGATCGCGCACAGATCGTCGTGACTGATCAACGGCGCCTCCGGAACATAAGCGGCGGCCAGCGCGTCGTTCCAACCGACCACGCCAGGATCTAGCACCTGCCGGCGCGCTGCCGCGACCGGCTCGGGGACGTTGAGCGTGGTGGGCTGCGTGAGGTAATCGGAGTAGGTCGCCATGATGGCATGGACCAGCGTCCGCCCCATCAGGGGTTTGAACCGTGGGTACAGGTCCTGTGCGATCACAGCAGTGCTAGCCCCGCTGTCGACCAGGTAATGCTCCAGTTCCTCCGTGACGTTCATCGGGCTGACCGGTACGACAACCGCATCCGCGCGCAGGATTGCATAGTAGGCGAGGATGAATTGCGGGCAGTTCTGCATGTCCAGCAGGACGCGGTCGCCTTTGCGTATGCCGCACCGTAGCTGAAGAAAGCCCGCCAGCCGCCCGGCTTGGTGGTGAAACTCGCGGTAGGTCAGACACGAGTCGTAGTAGATCGTGATCGGCTTATCGGGGTAGCGGGCGGCCGCCACCTCCTGGTTGTACCAGAGCGTGGTCTTAGGGTAGGTCAGGCTCTTAGGGTGCTGCTTGGGCCAGACGTTGCCGTAGTCTTCGGGTTTCATCTTGGCGGCGCGTGAACGGCGCAGTCACCTAGGGCAAAGACTGTGCGTCCGCTTGGTTCACGCGGGAGTGTGTTGCCGCTCGCGCTCCTGCAGAAGCCGCCACTGCACCTTACCCGTAGCTGACTTGGGCAGGCTGTCGACGAATTCCACCACGCGCGGGACCTTGAAGGCCGCCATGTGGGTGCGGCACCACTGCACGATCTCCTCGGGTGCTACGTGGCCGCGACGGTCGGGCTTGAGCACTACGATGGCCTTTACCGACTCTCCGCGGTGCGCGTCCTGGGTGGCGATGACGCAAGCCTCCTGGATGTCGGGATGAGAGTACATGATCGCCTCGACCTCCGCGGGCCAGACCTTGTAGCCGGACGCGTTGATCATGCGTTTGAGGCGGTCGACGATGAAGAAGTAGCCGTCCTCGTCACAGCGGCCCAGGTCCCCGGTCCGGAAGAAGCGCTTGCCGTCGATCTCGACGAAGCAGGCAGCGGTGGCGTCGGGGTTCTTCCAGTAGCCTTTGAAGATCTGCGGACCACTGCACACGATTTCGCCGACCTCGCCTGTTGCGAGCTGCTGCAACGTATCGGGATGGACGACCCGGGCATCCGTGTCGCAGATCGGGATGCCCAGACACTGCTGCTTGGGACGCTCGGGTGGGTTGATGTGAGTTGGCGCGATGGTCTCCGATAAGCCGTAGCCCTCGATGTACTCCAGCCCCGTCAACTCCTTGAGTCGGCGCGCCACCGCTTCTGGCATCGCCGCGCCGCCGCCGCCGATGCGCGACAGGCTGGAGAGGTCGTAGCGATTCAGGTTCGGGTTGGCGAGGAAGTCGATCGCCATCGTCGAGATGTTGGTCCAGCCCGTCACACGGTAGCGTTCGATCAGGCGCGCTGCCGTATCGCGGTCCCATCTCGTCATGAGCACGACCGTCGCGCCGGTGAAGACGGGTTGATTCAGGCTGCCTTGCATGCCGGTGACGTGGAACAGCGGGAGAGTGCCGAGCACCGTAGTATCCGGAGTCACCCCGAACCAGTAGGCGCCGGAGACGATCGTGCTCATCACGCTGGCGTGGGTATGGACGCAGCCCTTGGGCTTGCCGGTTGTCCCCGAGGTGTACGGCATGACGCACAGGTCCTCCGGGCCGGCCAGATGCGGAGCTGGAGCGATCCCCGCCGCGATGGCGTCGGTCCACAGGATCACGTTCGGCTCCGAGACCGCCTGACGCTTTGCCTGGACCGCCTCGGGGAGGGTGAGGTCGGTAGGCCGAGCGACGTAATCGGCGTAAGCGGCGACGACGATCTGGCGCAGACAGGTCTCGCCGAGGAGAGGATGCAGCTGCGGATAGAGCTCCTGTCCCGACACGGCCACGGCAGCCTCGCTGTCCGCAATGTAATGGCGCAGCTCTTCGGTGAGGTTCATGGGATTGACCGGCACGACCATGGCGTCCGCGCGCAGGATGGCGTAATAGCCGATCACGAACTGCGGGCTGTTCTGCATGAACAGCAGCACGCGGTCGCCGCGCTTCACTCCGCAGCGCTGCTGCAGGAACCCGGCGAGCGCGTCCACCTCGCGCTTTGCCTCCCGGAAGGTCACCACCGAGTCGTAGTAGACCAGCGCCGGCTTGTCGGGATAGCGCGCCGCGGACACCTCCAGGTTGTAGTACAGGCTCGTCTTCGGATAGGTGAGGTTCTTGGGTAGACCTCTCGGCCAGAATTGGTGGTGGCGCGGTTCCATGTTTCTCCTCCGTCCTCGTCGACGGGCGTGGCTTGGTTCCGACAGTTTAAGTCTGGAATCCCGGATCTTGGAATCCCGGCGTGCGTAGTCGGCGCGGTGCGAGGTTGCTTTACCCCACCCGGTGTTTGTGTCAGTATCCGCGCAAAACCGCTGTCCGGGGGCCCGGGCTACCCACAGCGGCGGCGCAGCGAACAACAGATCCAAGGGGTGATGTGCCACTCGCCGAGACCAGCCCGCAAGCCACCGCCGCAGTGCAGTCCATGCGTCGAGCTCCGGACGCCACCGAGATGCTGTTGAGCGTGCGCGACGTCACGGTGCGCTTTGGCGGCATCATCGCGCTCGACGGCGTCTCCTTCGACGTGCTTACGGGCGAGATCGTCGGCCTGATCGGGCCCAATGGCGCCGGGAAGACCACGCTGTTCAACTGCCTCTCGCGTCTGTACGACTACGAGCGCGGGACCATCCTGTTCGCCGGGCGTTCGCTGAAGGATCTCCCGCGGCATCGCATCGCCCAGCTCGGAATCGGCCGGACGTTCCAGAATCTGGCCCTGTTCCGGACCATGACGGTGCGGGAGAACGTGCTGATGGGAGGGCACTGCCGCACGCGTGGCGGTTTTCTGGTCAACGCGTTCAGGCTGCCGATCGCCGCACGCGAGGAGCGACGACTCGAAGAGCAGACGCGGCGGCTCATCGAGCTGCTCGACCTCGGCGCGGTGGCGCAACGGCGAGGGTCCGATCTGCCGTTCGGCTACCAGAAGCGGGTCGAGTTGGCCCGCGCGCTGGCCAGCTGCCCCAAGCTGCTCCTGCTGGATGAACCCGCCGCCGGTCTCAACCATGAGGAGGTAGAGGGGTTGATGGGCCTCATCCGGCGCGTGCGCGACGACCTGCAGGTCACCGTGCTGCTGGTGGAGCACCACATGAGCCTGGTGATGCGTGTGTCCGATCGCGTAGTCGCGCTCGATTTCGGCCGCAAGATCGCGGAGGGCGCTCCGTCTCACGTGCAGAACGATCCGGAAGTGATCCGCGCTTACCTGGGAGTGGCCGGCTGATGGCGGCGCTACTCCAGGTGCAGGGCTTGAACGCCGGCTACGGACTGACGCGTGTGCTGCACGGTGTCGATCTGACGGTTGCCGAGGGCGGGATCACCACGGTCCTGGGCGCGAATGGGGCGGGCAAGACGACGCTGCTGCGCGCGCTGTGCGGGATGATCCCGGCGAGCGGTCAGATCCTATTGCGCGGCGAGCAGATCACGGGGCGAGCCACCGAGGACATCGTGCGGCGCGGTGTCGCCCACGTACCCGAGGGGCGCGGAACGTTTTTGGACCTTACCACCGAAGAGAACCTGCGCCTGGGGGCCTATGCGCGCAAGGACAGGGGGCGCGTGCTCGAGGACTTCGAGCGCATCTTCACGTATTTCCCGCGCTTGCGAGAGCGCCGGCACCAGCAGGCCGGCACACTCTCCGGAGGCGAGCAGCAGATGCTGGCGATCTCACGCGCGTTGATGCTGCGGCCGCGATTGCTGCTGCTGGATGAGCCGTCCTTCGGGCTCGCGCCCCTGGTGGTGCAGGACATCTTTCGCATCATGCGCCGCATCAACGAAGAGCAGGATGTGAGCATGCTGCTCGTGGAACAGAATGCTACGCTGGCACTGGATCTGGCGGATCAAGTGTATCTGCTGGAGACTGGCCGGGTGGTCGTGTCCGGGCCCTCGTCGGTGATCCGCAACGACGAGGCCGTGCGGCGATCGTATCTGGGGTACTGAGTGAAGGAGGCGAATGGAGTGAAGGAAGTGAAGGCACAGAAATCGGTGTCAGGCTCCTTCGGGTTTTCGCCTGCTGCCTAGCCGCTGCGGTCAACCCGCCTGAGTTTTCTCACCTCATTCACTTCATTCACCTCCTTCACTTGCTCGGAAGGGGCCATGTTCAAGGAATACGACCAATACGACGCAATGGGCCTCGCGGACTTGATCCGGCGCCGACAGGTGAGCGCGGAGGAAGTCCTGGAGGCCGCCATCGCGCGCGTGGAGCAGCTCGATACGGACGTGAATGCGGTGGTGACCCGCTGCTTCGACCAGGCGCGCGGGACGGTCCGATCCAACCTGCCCGACGGCCCGCTTCGCGGGGTGCCGTTTCTGCTCAAGGATCTCCACGCGCTATGCGAGGGCGTGGTCACCAGCAACGGATCCCGCTTCTTCCGCGACAACGCCGCGGACCACGATACCGAACTGGTGGCCCGTTACAAGCGCGGAGGGTTGGTCATCCTCGGCAAGACGAACACCCCCGAGCTCGGTCTCTCCATCACGACCGAGCCGGTACTGTTCGGTCCTACGCGCAACCCCTGGAACCCGCAGCGCTCGGCAGGCGGCTCCAGCGGCGGTGCCGCTGCGGCCGTGGCGATCGGGCTCGTGCCCGCAGCGCACGCCTCGGATGGCGGCGGCTCGATACGAATTCCTGCGTCATGCTGTGGGGTGTTCGGGCTCAAGCCCACCCGCGGCCGTAACCCACAGGGACCGGATCGAGGCGAGGGCTGGTCGGGAATGAGCACAGAGCATGTCGTGTCACGCAGCGTGCGCGACAGCGCTGCTCTGCTCGGACTGACCTGCGGTCCCGACACCGGCGCTCCCTACTTCGCGGCGCCACCACAACGGCCGTTTCTGAGCGAGCTCGCTACGCCGGCAGGGTCCTTGCGCATCGCTGTGGCTACACGCACTCCAGCCGGCGAGAAGTCCGCGCCGGAGTGCGAGCGCGCAGTTCTCGACACCGCACGGCTGCTGGAACATCTGGGCCACCGGTTGGAGGAGGTGACTCTCGATTTTGTCCCGACGGAGCTGGGACCGGCGTTTCGAACCGTGATCGGAGGCAACACGCGCGTGGCGCTCGAGACTTATGGCGCGAAGGTGGGGCGCACGCCCAGTCCGCGCGAGCTCGAGCGCGTCACCTGGATGTACTATGAGGCGGGCGCCAAGGCCAGCGCCGCCGACTACGCGCGCGCGGTGCAGGTGATCCACCACGCCGGACGGCTTGTGGGGCAGTTCTTCGCGCGCTATGACCTGCTGCTGACCCCCACGCTGCCGCGGTCCCCGGAGAAGCTGGGCGTGCTCCATATGAACCCCGAAGATTTCGATGCCTACGGTCGCGCTGTGGCGCTGTTTACTGCGTTTACCGTCCCGTTCAATGCCAGTGGCAACCCGGCTATGTCCGTACCGCTGCACTGGGATGCGGACGGGCTGCCGATCGGTGTCCAGATCGCGGGCCGCTATGGCGACGAAGCTTCGCTATTTCGGGTAGCCGCCCAGCTCGAGCAGGCCCGGCCGTGGTTCGATCGCCGGCCCGCAATGGCCGTGAGCGCGTAGCACGCGAAGGCGCCGACCATGGAAGCATTCCTGCATCAAGTGCTCTCCGGGCTGGCCAGTGGCGGCATCTATGCCAGCCTGGCCCTGGCGCTGGTGATGATCTACCAGTCCACCCACCACATCAATTTTGCCCAGGGCGAGATGGCGATGTTCTCGACCTACCTGGCCTGGGCTCTGATCAACGGCGGCGTGGCCTATGGCTGGGCGTTTGCGCTGACCATCTGCATCTCCTTCGTGTCCGGCGTCGTCATCGAGCGGGTGGTGATCCGGCCTGTAGAGAGCGCGCCTGTGCTGTCCGTGATCGCCGTGTTCGTTGCGCTGCTGGTGATCTTCAACAGCGTGGCGGGGTGGATCTTCACGTATACGATAAAGACTTTCCCGAGCCCCTTCCCGGAGCACCCGCTGTTCGGTAACAAGTACGTCTCCTCGCACGAGCTGGGTGCCATCGGCGTTACGCTCATGGTGTTGGTGGTCCTGTACGTGTTCTTCCGATTCACGCCGTTGGGTCTCGCTATGCGCGCCGCGGCGCAAAACCCTGTATCCAGCCGTCTAGTCGGGATCCGCGTCGGATGGATGTTGGCGCTGGGTTGGGGGCTCGCCGCGGCCGTGGGGGCGGTTGCGGGCATGCTCGTGGCACCGATCATCTACCTTGAGCCCAACATGATGTCCGGCGTTCTGCTGTATGCGTTCGCCGGCGCGCTGCTGGGCGGGGTGGACAATCCGTTCGGCGCAGTGTTCGGCGGATTCGTGGTCGGGGTGTTGGAGAACCTAGTGGGCGCTTACGTGATCGGTACCGAGCTCAAGCTGACGGTGGCGCTGGTGCTGATCATCGGCGTGCTGCTGGTCAAGCCCACGGGGTTGTTCGGGAAGGTGTTCGTGACGCGTGTGTAGCACACCAAGTGGAAGCGAGCGAACCGGTGACAGCGGATGAATGATGCGGCGACAGCACCAGCGATGACCCTACCCCGCTATGCGGGCCTGCCTGCCCGCGTGTGGAAGGTGGTAGGGCTCACCGTGTTGCTCGCATGCGCGGTAGCGCTGCCGTTCGCGGTGAGCAACTACCGTGTGTTCCAGCTCAACATGGTGCTGGTCTATGCCATCGTGTTGCTGGGCCTGAACATGCTGACGGGATACAACGGCCAGATCTCGCTCGGCCACGGCGCGTTCTACGCGATCGGCGCCTACGTGGCCGCGATTCTCATGGATCGGTTTGGCTGGCCGTACTGGGCAACGATCCCGGTTGCCGGTGCGGCGTGCTTCGTGTCGGGATTCCTGTTCGGGCTGCCGGCGTTGCGGCTACGCGGACACTACCTGGCGCTCGCCACCTTCGCGCTCGCGGTGGCGATGCCGCAGGTTCTCAAGTACAAGCATATCGAGCAATGGACCGGAGGAGTCCAGGGCATCGTGATCGTCAAGCCCGACCCGCCGTTCGGCTGGACGCTCACGCCGGACCATTGGCTGTATCTGTTCACGCTGGCGATCCTTGTCGTGCTGTTCGTCGTCGGATGGAATCTGCTGCGCGGCCGCATAGGCCGTGCCATGGTCGCGATCCGCGACCATCCCATCGCGGCCGAAGCGATGGGCGTAGACAGCGCGCTCTACAAGACACTGACTTTCGGCGTGAGCGCGGCATACACGGGGGTGGCCGGCGCTCTGGGTGCAGTAGTCGTACAGTTCGTAGCCCCGGACAGCTTCACCGCGGGCCTGTCGATCAGCTTCCTGGTCGGCATCGTGATAGGAGGCATCGCATCGATCTCGGGCGCTATATACGGTGCGTTGTTCATCCAGTTTGTACCCAACCTCGCGGACGAGATCTCCAAAGCCGCGCCCTGGGCGATCTATGGCCTGTTCCTGCTGGTGTTCGTCTACGCGATGCCCATGGGCGTGGCCGGGTTCGTGCGCATGGCCGGGGCAGAGCTGGTCCGCCGGCTCATGCCGCCCTCGTAAGTGGTACCCCAACGGATTACAATCGCCGCGGCCGCGGCGCAGCGACACAGGAGGAGTTACATGCGCACCCGATACGGTCTCTCAGCGTTACTTGCCTGCATCACGTTCGCCGCCGCTACAGGCGCAAGCGGAGCGAAGAGCTACGATCCCGGGGCATCGGACGAAGAGATCAAGATCGGCCAGACCATGCCTTACAGCGGCCCTGCGTCCGCTTACGGCACCATCGGTCGAACCGAAGCTGCCTACTTCGACATGATCAACGCCCAGGGCGGCGTAAACGGCCGCAAGATCCGGCTGATCAGCCTGGACGACGGCTACAGCCCGCCGCGCACCGTCGAGCAGGTCCGCAAGCTCGTGGAGGAGGAGCAGGTGCTGTTCATCTTCCAGAGCCTGGGCACCCCCCCGAACAGCGCTATCCACAAATACCTCAACGCGAAGAAGGTGCCCCAACTGTTCGTCGCAACCGGCGCGACCAAATGGGGCGACCCGCAGCACTTCCCGTGGACGATGGGGTGGCAGCCCAACTACCAGACCGAGTCGCACATCTATGCACAGTATCTGCTCAAGACCAAGCCCGATGCGAAGATCGGCGTGCTGTACCAGAACGACGATTACGGCAAGGACTATCTCAAAGGGCTGAAAGATGGGCTCGGCGACCGCGTCTCTATGATCGTGCAGGAGGCGAGCTATGAAGTGACCGACCCGACCGTGGACTCCCAGGTCGTGAGCTTGCAAGCCTCTGGCGCGGATACATTCTTCATCCTGGCCACGCCGAAGTTCGCGGCCCAAGCCATCCGCAAGGCCTACGACATCGGCTGGCGACCAGTCACGTTCCTCAACAACGTCTCGATCTCCGTGGCGAGCGTGCTGCACCCAGCAGGGCTGGAGAAGTCCGTGGGGTTGATCACGGCCATGTACGGCAAAGATCCCACGGACCCACAATGGGCCAAGGACAAAGGGTTCCAGGACTGGCTCGCTTTCATGAAGAAATGGTACCCCCAGGGGGACACGCAGGACATCAACAATGCGTACGGCTACGGCGTAGCGCAGACCCTGATCCAGGTGCTCAAGCAATGTGGGGACGACCTCACGCGCGAGAACGTGATGCGCCAAGCGGCGAACCTCAAGGATCTCGAGTTGCCGATGGCGCTGCCGGGCATCAAGATCAACACGAGCCCAACGGACTTTTTCCCCGTCAAACAGTATCGGCTGGCGCGTTTCGACGGCAAGCGATGGGTCCTGTTCGGCGACGTGCTGAGCCGCTGACCGCAGTGGAGAACAACGCCTTGGGCACGCGCGGAGGGTTGCATGCGGCGGCGATCGGCGAGGAGTGACGAACCAACGGGAGACTGAATGGCTGACGTATCGCTCAAAGGCCGTGTCGCAGTGATCACCGGCGGCAGCCGCGGCATCGGACGGGCAATCGCCCTGGCGCTTGGTGCAGCCGGAGCCCGGCTCGCGATGGTCGGACGGGATCAAGCCAAGCTCGCCGAGAGCGAGGCGCTGGCGCGGGAAGCGGGAGCCGAGGCGCGTACCTTTGTCTGCGATGTACGTGAGGAGGTGGAGGTCAGGAAGCTGGCCGACGATGTCATGTCCGGTTTCGGAGCGGTCCACATCCTGGTCAATAGTGCCGGCACCGCAATCCGCAAGAACGTCATCGACTTCTCGCTGGACGAGTGGCGCGCAGTGATCGACACCAACATCACCGGCGTGTTTCTCGCGTGCAAGTACTTCGTTCCGCACATGAAAGGTCGCGGCTACGGACGCATCATCAACCTGGCCTCGATCATGGCGCATGTCTCCAGCGAAGGGCGTGGCGTGTACTCCGCGACCAAGCACGCGGTGGCGGGACTCACGAAAGCGCTCGCACTCGAGCTGGTCGGCGATGCGATCACGTGCGTCGCTATCAGCCCGGGATTTGTCGCTACCGATCTGACGGCACCCCTGCGCGCCGACCCAGCGAAGAACGCGGCCCTCATGGCCCAGACCCCGATGCGGCGTTGGGGCGATCCGAAAGAAATCGCAGCGCTGGCGCTGTACATCTGCTCCGATGCCGCCGCCTTCATGACCGGCAATGACGTTCTCATCGACGGCGGGTGGTGTGCGCAGTGAGCTGGCCTTGGGGCGCGGAAGACGGTCCGAAACCGACCAAGCGCCGGTCGGGCGCATCCTATCCCGCCCACCGCTAGACGGCGGGCACGCTTCTTGATCAGGTAGGAAGTTCTCTTCGTTGCTGCCCGCACAGGTCAGCCGCACTCGGCTGCAGCTCAGCTCTGGCCCTCTGGGCGTGTTTGACCTGCGCTGACGCTCCCCGCCCGTTCCTGACCCTTACAGGGCAATCCCGCTTCACTCGTCCGAAGCCTCGGCCGTGCCTCCGGACGAGCGAAGCAAAGCGCGCACCGCCGGCACAAAGCTTGCAGTTTGTCAACCCGAACCCGACCGGTCGTTGGACGCCGGTCACTCACGAAATCGCGCCGCGCTGTCGCGGCGGGTTCTCCGGGCCGCAGACGAAAGCGAGCTACATCTGGGCCGAGCCACACCGAACTGGCAGGCGACTGAGCATGGAACTGTGGACGAGAGTCACGGGCAGAAACCACGCGCGTCCGAGAGCGGACGCTGTGGGCACTGCGCGAGCAGAGGGCGGGGGCTGCGCCGATTCGCCCGCCGCCTTCGCGGATGCTTGAGGCGCGGTCCATGCAGGCCGTCATCCAATCTTGGCTCGATGGGCAGTGCGGGCGGACCGCAGGCGCCACCGCCGGCGTCGTGCTGGTCGTTCCGAAGGGCGGCACAGACCTGGTCGCCGCCGCTCATTGGCCTTCAGGCACCGACGTCAGTAGCGAGCTCGAGGCAGCGGCCCGAAGCTCTTACGAGAGCCAGCAGGCGATCACGCAACCTCGCCTCAATGGCGCACAGCGGTTGGTCCCTCTGGGTCCGGTAGTCTCCTGCCCGATCCTCATGAAGGGGCGCCCGATCGGCGCGATCGCGATCGGCTTTGGCTCCGAACTGTCTGCCCTCTCGCAGACCACCGTCGAGATGGTGACACACGGTGCGGAAAGCTTCGAGGCGTACATGCGCGAGAGCCGGCAATCGCCTCAACCTGCGAACACCCACGCCTCGGCTCCGGCAAGCGGCTTCGCACCCAGTAGCTTCACGCTTACCCAGCCCGGTCCCATTCTCCCGATGAGCGTCGAAGATCCGACCCGAACGCAGCCACTAGTGCGGTCCGCATCAGCCCCCTTGGATCCGACGCGCTCGTCGCCCGGACCGATCGCGATCGTGCCGCCGCCGCCCGCAGTTCCCGCTGGGGCGATCGCTTCCCCGCCAGTCATCCCGACCTTGCGCAATGAAGTTGGGGTGCACACGATGGAGTTGCCGACGCCGAACTCGCAGCGCATCCTGCATCTGCTGGCGACCATCGAAGCTCACGACCGGTTCCGGGAGGCCGCCACGGCATTCGTCACGGAACTGGCGACCATGTTCGCCTGCGATCGCGTAAGCATCGGCTTCTCGGGGCGCCGCCACGTGAGGGTTGAGGCGTTGTCCCACGCCGCCGAGTTCCGCTCCAATCAGAGGTTGTTGCGCGACATCGGTGCGGCGATGGAGGAGGCGATCTGGCAAGGCGCGACGATGGTTTATCCGCTGCCCGAAGGGGGCCAGCCGCGCGTGGATCGCGCGCACGCAGACCTCGCCCAGCGCCAGGGCTCCGCGTGGATCGGAACCATCCCCCTGGTAAAGTCCGGCAAGCCATTCGGGGCCATCGTGCTCGAGCGCAATGGCCCGCAGTCGTTGGGCCGCGGAGACCTCGCCATGTGCGAGAACATCGGCGCGCTGCTTGGCCCATTGCTGGAGGTAAAGCGCGCTCTGGACAGGCCGTGGCCGTTGAAGATCGGCTTGGCGTTGCGGGAAGCCGCCGCGCCCTTGTTCGGTCCGGGCCACCTGGCGGTCAAGGCTGTCGCCGCCACTGTCCTCGCGGTGGTAGCGGCTGCCTCGTTCGTCGACGGCGAGTATCGGGTGAGCTCACCGGCCAAGATCGAAGGCGCGGTGCAGCGCATCATGGCCGCGCCGATGGAGGGGTATGTCAAGAAGGTCCACGTGCGGCCCGGCGACCGCGTCAAGGAGGGCCAACTGCTCGCCGAGCTGGCAGACGAAGATCTGCGGCTGGAGCAGCGCAAGGCACAAGGCGAACTCGCGCAGCTCGAGAATTCCTACGGCACCGCATTGATCAAGCAGGACCGCGCCGAGGTTGGGATCGCGTTCGCCAAGCTGGACGCGGCGCGCTCGCAACTCGAGTTGATCCAGGCCCGGTTGGAGCGCACACAGATCCACGCGCCATTCGACGGCGTCGTCATCAGTGGAGATCTGACGCAGTCGTTGGGTGCCCCGGTGAAGAAGGGTGAGACGCTGATGACGCTGGCCCCCGAGCACGATTTCAGGGTGATCGTCGAGGTCGACGAGCGCGACATCGGCGATGTACGTTTGGGACAGCCCGGGTATCTCGCGCTGTCCGCACTGCCGATCGATACGTTCCCGATGCACGTGCTGCGCATCACTCCCGTGGCGACAGCAGGGCAAGGCCGCAACTACTTCGAGGTCGAGGCGCAGTTAAAGGGCGAAGCGAAGGAGCTGCGTCCTGGCATGCTCGGCGTGGCCAAGATCGAAGCCGGGGCGCGTTCTCTGCTGTGGATCTGGACCCACCGCGTCGCCGATTGGGTGCGGCTCACGCTGTGGTCCTGGGTCGGGTGAGCGGAGCTGCGAATCCCGAACCGACAGTCCTCGGTCTCCACGCTCTACCGCACCTATGGAATCCCTGTTCAGTTCCCGCTGGTACCGGGTTGCCGGACTGCACGCGCGTTTGCGCGGTCATGTCCGGGTGTCCCGACATGTCTATCGCGGGCAGGTCTGGTACCTGCTGCAGGACTCGAGCAGCGGGCGGCATCATCGGGTGGACGAGAATGCTTTCCACTTTATCGGCCGCATGGACGGCAAGCGCACGGTCGACGAGATCTGGCACGCGCTGCTCAACTTCCTCAGAGATCAGGCTCCCACACAGGACGAAGCCATCGAGCTGCTGTGCCAGCTGAGCGACAACGGTCTGCTCCAGTGCGAGATCACTCCGGATGTGGCGGAGTTGTTCCGACGCAGCCTCGAGCGCAACCGTAAGCGTCGCATTTCCTCCCTCAACCCGTTTTCGTTCCGGGTCCCTCTGTTCGACCCCGACTCCTTGCTGGACCGCCTCGCGCCTCTGGCGCGCCTGCTGTTCATTCCCGCTGTCGGTGTCATCTGGGCGGTCGTAGTCCTGTCGGGAATGCTTACCGCCTTTAGCGATTGGGGCCAGATCCGGTCCTTCGCGGCGGTGCATATGCTGACGCCCCGGTTCCTGCTGTTGACCTGGGCATGCTATCCCGTCATCAAGGCCATCCATGAGCTGGGGCACGGGCTCGCTGTGAAAGCATGGGGCGGGGAGGTCCGCGAGTTGGGGCTCAGCATGTTGGTATTGGTTCCCGTTCCTTTCGTCGACGCCTCGGCGGCTTCCGCATTCCCGGAGAAGCACCGGCGGGTCATGGTCGGAGCGGCGGGGATCCTGGTCGAGCTGTTCTTAGCCGCCCTCGCCGTTTTTGTCTGGACCCACGTCGCGGACGGCACCGTGCGTGACATCGCCTTCGTGGTCATGTTCGTCGGCGGCGTGTCCACCGTGGTGTTCAACGCGAATCCGCTGATGCGCTTCGACGGATATTACGTGATGTCCGATCTGCTGGACGTCCCCAACCTCGGGCCACGCAGCAACGCCTACGTGGGCTACTTGTTCCAGCGTCGTCTCCTGGGCGTGCAGTCTGCCACCTCTCCGGTGACAGGCAAGGGCGAGGCGCCTGTGCTGCTTGCCTACGCCGTGCTCTCCTTCCTGTACCGGTGGTTCGTCGCGGGATTGCTGATCCTTTGGGCCGGGCGGTTCTCCGCGTGGGCGGGCCTCTTGATGGGTACACTCGTGGTGCTCACGATGGTGGTCAAGCCGGTGCTCGGCATCTGGCGTTACCTCACGCGGTCACCGCAGTTGAGCCGTACGCGTGGTCGCGGGCTGAGCGTTGCGGGCGGTATCGCAGCAGCGGTGATCCTGCTCCTGTTCGTGCTGCCGTTTCCCTTCTCCACCAGCGCGCAGGGAGTGGTTTGGCTGCCAGAAAAGGCTCGTATCCGCGCCGGCACTGAGGGGTTTGTCGCCGAGGTATTGGCGAAGGATGGGCAGATGGTCAAGGTCGGAGATCCGATCATGGTGCTCAAAGACCTCGACTTGATGGCCGATCGCGATCGGTTGAACGCCGAGATCGCGGCCCTGGACGTGGAATCCACGCGGGAGGCCGGCAAG